>Ga0209395_1000686_pt1 | contig 48903 bp, 43 predicted proteins | sample GOMGulsemesocosm_3_FD_184635 | JGI IMG/M metagenome (GOLD analysis project Ga0209395, IMG submission 184635) | Methane-oxidizing microbial communities from mesocosms in the Gulf of Mexico - GOM9D Gulf of Mexico (SPAdes) (version 2) | ecosystem: Environmental > Aquatic > Marine > Cold seeps... | reverse complement strand
TTTTTCTGTCCCTCATCATTAACTATCAAGCTCCCTCTATTGCTAATTACTTTAAAAAATCAGAAGAGGAAGCGATGCAACAAGAGTGGTTAAGAGTGATTAATAACGCCAACGACCAACAAGGCGAAAATAAGTTAGTGGCGCCTCCAGTAGTTGTAGAAGTAGAAACAGAAGTAGAAGCAGAAGTAGAACCTGCAGCTGTTTTAGAAATTAAAGAGGCTAAATCAGTTGATCTTTCATTAACACCATCGGGCACATTATTAGCGATGCCAGGAACAAGTTACACTTTACAACTCGCGACACTATCTAATAAAAAATCTGTGCATAAATTCTTTATGCAGTACCCAACACTGCAAGGTAAAACCTACCTTTATCACGGAGTCTCTTCGAATAGTGAAAAGTACGTGATATTGCTCGGCACCTTTAACACTTATAAAATGGCCAAACTAGCCAGTAAAGAGCTCAATAAAAGCTTTAGCAAAATAGATCCGTGGATAAAAGACTACAAAACGGTTCATAGCGATATAAAAATATAAATTTTGACCTAGCAAATTGAAACTTTGTTTTTTCCTGTTTGCCTCACAATAAGGTAAAATCCCTAAATCATGGACGATATTTTATTTCTTTAGGTTATTTATGTACCAAGAATTTTTTTCATTAAAGGCAAAACCTTTTTCAATTTCTCCCGATCCTGACTTCCTTTTTTTAAGTGAACGTCATAAAGAGGCAATTGTTCACCTACAACATGGCTTGCAGGGTTATGGTGGTTTCGTTTTATTAACTGGTGAAGTGGGCACAGGTAAAACAACTATTTGTCGCTCCCTTGTTGAGAATATGGGCGATGATACTGACATCGCTTTTATCCTTAATCCCGCTTTAAACGAAGTTGAGCTACTGACAACTATTTGTGATAGCTTCAATATCCAGTATCAAAAAGACAATTTACGCTCCCTGTTTAATGGGTTAAGCGAATGGATGATTGAGAATCACCTCAAAAATCGCCATGCCATTGTATTAATTGATGAAGCACAACACCTTAGTTTTGCTGCTTTAGAGCAACTACGTCTGCTGACAAATATTGAGACCAACGATAAAAAGCCATTGCAGGTTATCTTAATTGGCCAAACAGAGTTGCAAGAGAAGCTAAAACAGGATGAATTTCGCCAGTTAGCGCAACGTATTACTGCACGTTACCACCTGCTCTCATTAACTCAACAGGAGAGTAACTTTTATATTCAGCACAGGCTTAATGTTTCAGGCTCTATACACGCAATATTTGATAAATCGGCACTACAAGAGATATTTAAAAGATGCCATGGCACACCACGATTAACCAATATCCTTTGCGATAGAAGTTTATTAGCAGCCTACACAGAAGATAGTCATATCGTGACGCTCAAAATGGTGAAACAAGCGAGTAAAGAGGTTGAGTTCTCATATAAAAGTGGCAAGAAAAACTTTTTTTCTTCACATTGGCGTTTAGCAACATTAGTGCTACTGGGTATGTTCACGCTATTACAAGCGCCGAAAATATCACAGCATATACTGCCTGATAACCTTCATAATAGCATTGCAGAGAAGCTTTCATTTAACCTGCAAACAGCGCCTTCATCAGCGCAGTTAAACAAACCATGGTTTGATGCTTACCCTCAGCTTGATCTTACCCATACCGAGCACGGTGATGCATTAAGCAACCTATTCTCCGTCTGGGGATATCAAGTAGATAGCAATATAGCTGATTGTAAACAGGGCCGAAGAGTACTGTTAAACTGTTACGAGAAAAATATTAACCTTAAAAGTCTAAAACAGCTTAACTATCCAAGTGTTGTTCGTTTGGAAAAAGATAAGCAAACAGCTTTATATGCCGTTATTTACCAAATTTCAGATTATTATCAGCTATTGATTGATGGGCATCTTATTTATGTCACAGAGTCATGGTTTAAAAACTACTGGAGTGGCGAGATAACACTACTCTGGAAAGCGCCTTTTGCACTTAAAGGAGCAATTAAATTTGGTCAACAAGGAAAGGAGGTTACCTGGTTAACTAACCAATTAAACAAAGAACAGGGATGGCCAAGCGAACATAAAACTCGCTTTGACCTACGTTTACTAGAGCAGGTTAGTGCATTTCAACGTGAGCAAGGACTAATGGACGATGGCATTGTTGGGCCACGAACATTAATGCCACTAATGCAACTAGCTGAACCTAATTCACCTCGATTATTGCAGGAAGCAAACTAATGTCGACAATTTTACAAGCGTTACAAAAAAGTAAGTTTGATCAAGCAGGTGGACCACCACCCGTTGCTCAATCATCAATTAAAGTGCACAAGTGGAAAATAGCCATCTCTTTAGCACTTTTTACTATTATCGCCCTGTTAGGGACGCTGATATATCTACTACTTAATCCGCCCAGTGAGCACTTAGTTAACACAAAGGTGAATCAACCATCGAGTGAACAGCAACTCGTAAAAGTAACCTTTGAAACCAAACCGTTGCCCGCCCCAGCTAAAACAGTTAAAGCGCAGCCTATTAAAATAGTGGATGCCGTCAGAAAAGAAAAGCCGATTGCACCACCAGTAACAGCTTCAGAAGGCAATGAACTGACACAAAAAGTAGCCAATGATAATGAAGTATCTAGTGATCTTAAAAAACGTTTTGAGTTGGCATTATTACTCACTGAAATTGAGCAGGATAAAAACCCCATCGAGGACTTCACCGAAGAAGAGGGAATGAATGATGGTAGTGATATTCGTGAAATGAGCAGTGCTTTTCAAGACAAAGTTCCCTTTATCCGTTATGACTCACACATGTATTCATCCGTTGTCGCAGACCGCTGGATACGCATTAATGGCGAAAAACTAACAGAGGGTGAGTTTGATAGCACCGGACAGTTAGAACTGATTGAGATACAACCACAACGTAGTATTTTCCGTTTAGAAAGACAAAGCTTTAGTGTTGAGTCATTAACCGATTGGAAGGGATATTAAAGTTATTGCTTGTTAGTTGTCAGCTTATGGCTGACAACTAACAACGATTGCCGTATTACCAGTTATCAGTACGCTTTTTACGACGTGGAAAGAAGGGAATAATTAAACCGATCAACAAACCGAAAAACAGCACACCACCACCATTTAATAACCACTGCATTTTAACGCGAGAGTCTTTGGTTTCTTGTAAAAGATCTAACTCTAAATTACGTGCTTTCAAATCTAAAATTTCTTGCTGTAACAATGATTTTTCTTCATTTAAGTTATCAACCAATACAATTTGATCTTGGAAAAGCTGCTCTTTATCTTCAAGACTTTTACGATTTTCTTCAGCAATATTTTTAAGCTTTTCCTGGCTAGCTTTTAACTCTTTTTGTACCGTTGGTAGCAAACTTTTTGCTGGTAATGTCTTTTGTAACTCAGAAAGTTTCATCCAACCAGTGCGCCCTGACGTTGATTTAACCTGCATAAACTTGGTTTTCTCATCGTACTTTAAGGTCTTTACCTCTGTACCTACTGCTAACGTACCTGTAATTCGATAATCTAAACCAGGCCCAGAGTGCAGGTAAATGAATACATCATCACTGATATAACGCGTTTCCGCAAAGCTATTCATTGTCAATGTTAACGCAATAGTAGTAAGTAAATATTTGATTAGTTTCAAAGGTGATCGCCTGTTACAGAAAATGAAGTAAGTGATTAGTTTAACGCAATTAAAACGAAGAAAAAGACTTAATAACAAAAAAGAGAGCCGAAGCTCTCTTTTGTATTTAGTAATTGCTAAAAAATTAACTAAATATCGCTTTAAGCATGTAGAAGAATACAATTGATAGACCAGCACCAATGGGTAATGTTACCACCCAAGAGATAACGATATTACGTACAACCCCTAGGTTTAATGCTGCGATACCACGTGCCATACCAACACCTAACACAGCACCAACCAGTGTTTGTGTTGTTGATATTGGTAAACCCGTACCCGATGCAATAACTACCGTTGAAGCAGCAGCAAGCTCAGCAGCAAAACCACGACTTGGTGTTAAATGCGTAATACCTGTACCGATAGTTGCCATTACACGTTTACCAAAAATAGCCAGACCTAATACGATACCAATACCACCCAATGGTAATATCCACCATGCAAGTGCGGCTTTATCAACGATTTCACCGTTATGGCCAACAATACTCACAACAGCAGCCAGTGGACCAATTGCATTAGCAACGTCGTTTGAGCCATGAGCAAAGGCCATTGCACAGGCTGTCACCACCATTAATACAGCAAAAATTTTCTCAACATTTGCAAAGTGCATTTTTTTGTCGGCTTGTGGATCAATCTTAACGCGATTTACAAAAACTTTACCTACAACTGCAACGATAATACCTGCAATAGTGGCTAATACAAAAGCTTCGCCCGTCGAAAAGTGCAAACCAACATGCTTTAGGCCTTTAACGATCGTTACCAGTGATAACATAAAACCAGCCATAAACATGTAGATAGGTACATATTTTTTAGCGTTAGTGATTGGATCTTTGGTATTAAAGATAAGCTTTTGTGAACTCATAAAGATAAAGTAAGCGATGATACCCGATATTAGTGGGGTAATAACCCAGCTACCTACGATACCGATTACCTTTGACCATGTCACACTGTCCATGCCAACACCTACCGCAGAGAAACCTACAATAGCACCAACAATAGAGTGAGTCGTTGAAACAGGCCAACCGTAATAAGAGGCAATAATTAGCCAAGTACCAGCAGCTAATAACGCAGCTGTCATACCAAACACCAATAACTCTGGCTGTTCAATATAGAAACTTGCATCAATAATGCCTTTACGAATCGTTGAAGTTACTTCACCACCCGCTAAATATGCACCAGCAAACTCGAAAATCATCGCGATGATGATTGCTTGCTTGATAGTTAATGCTTTTGAACCAACAGAGGTTCCCATTGCATTGGCAACGTCATTTGCACCAATACCCCAAGCCATTAAAAAACCAACAACAGCTGCGAAAATAACTAAAGTTTCGCCATGTACTGCTAAAATATCCATGTTTAACTCCTAGTGAATATTATGAACGCGCAAGAATAAGTTCAAGCTGTGTACCAATTAACTCTGAATGGTCAGCTAGTTGCCCAACCCACTCTAGAATCTGATAGAGAAACATGACATCCACAGGGTTGTAGTGTTGCTCAATTGCTAATAAGTTACGACGCAAACGAATCTGTAGAGAATCCGTATCGTCTTCGATGCTTTCTAGCTCTTCAATCATTTGCGTTACGATATCAACTTCACGGCCTTTAAAGCCTGTTTCTAGCAGTTCGTCTAACTCATTAATTGCCTTGCTTGCTTGCTTTACTGCATCAATACAACGCTGTACATAGGTCATAAAGTCAGTAAATATTTCATTTGGAATTTGTAACTGTCGTCCGTAGATACGCCCTGCAATATCTTTTGCAGTATTGGCAATTTTATCCTGGCGGTTTACAAGCTCGAGTAAATCGCCACGGGCGATTGGCATGAATAAACCATTAGGTAAGGTTAAACGCAACTCACGTTTAAGCTCATCAGCTTGTTTTTCTAAAGTAGAGATCTCTTTACGAATTTTTTCAGCTTCAACCCAATCAGGTTTTGCGCTGGCATGGAAAAATGGAACTAATAACTCACTGCAAGCAGTAACTTTATCGATATGCATCTGAATCGGTTTAATTGGAGATTTAGCAAAAACTCCAAATATTGAATTAACTGGCATAATTTACCCTATTATTTAAATGATCAAATTGAACAACAAATATGCGGCGCATGTTAACTTTCTTTTCAACACAATTGAACCTGAATTTAGTATAATTCATAAAATTATCACGTATTAATTGTTTTAACCCCCTAAGTAGATAGGTTTAGCCAAGAAATTATGGAAGTAGAAATAGAATTAAAATTCATTTTCAATGAAAAATTTGCAGATGATTTATACAATACACTCAGTCAATTTCAGTGTATCTCTAATAAAACGCAATTCTTACATAACGTCTACTTCGATACTGCAGAGCGCCGTTTACGCCAATATGATATGGGTTTACGAGTACGAAGTTGTGATGGAAAATCAGTACAAACCATTAAAACAGCTGGCCGTGTTATTGGAGGGTTACATCAACGCCCTGAATATAATGAGCCAATCGAAGGGTTACGCCCTAAGTTGGCACGTTTCAAAAGTAAAATATGGCCGGAACACTGTGATATTCAAATATTAGAACAACAGCTAACCCCCATTTTTAGTACCGATTTTGAACGCCAAACCTGGCTTATTGAAATTGCAGGGGATACGCTCATTGAAGTGGCTTACGACACAGGCTTTATAGAAACTAACCAGGGTAAAATAGCTCTCTGCGAAGTTGAGCTGGAATTGATTAAAGGCGATGAGAAGCAACTGTTCATATTAGGCAACGAAATAGCGCAAATTCCCGACGTACGCCTTGGAAATATTAGTAAAGCACAGCATGGTTATATGTTGGCTGATAACAATAGCTTCGAAGTTAAAAAACTGAGCCACTCTCGTATTACAAACGACCTATCAATCCAACAAGCCCTGTTAGTTAATATGCAATATGGCTTGAAACAGATTCAATATCATGAAAATTGTTATATTGAGACTCAAGATACTGAAGCACTAAAGGAATTATTAAAAGGAGTTAAGTTCTTACATCAAAATATTATCCTATTTAAAAGCGAGTTTGAGGACCTTAATAAAGCACCTTGGATTGAAAAACTGCACTGGTTAGCGCGCTCATTTTCTTGGTTAGATGAATATTTCACGCAAGTACGCTTGTTAGAGAATAAAGCTTATTACCTACGTAAACTGCCAAAACACAAATCCCTTGTAACACAAATAGAGTTGCAAAAAAGTAAGTTACCAAACCACCTGCAGATTTCAGAAATCTTTACCTCCACTCGTTACTGTCAGTTTGTTCTCTCTTTTACGCAATGGTTAATTCAGTTCGAAAAAACTTCTTTTTCTATTAATAACAGTAACAATATCAACCTTTTTTCAAGCAATCATCTCGATAGCGCATGGGGGCAAGTCAGTGTAGCTCTGAAAAATAGTAATAATTTAACGGTAGAACAACTGCTCTCTTACCAAGGTGCACTTGAAAGCAACCTGTTAATAGGCCTTAGTTTAGGTAACGTTTTCTCAAAACAAAAAAGTGATAGTTTTCGCTCTCCTTGGTTAGATATAAAAGAGGGGTTGAATGAGCTTTCAATGCTTAATGTCATTACTGAAATTGCGCATGATGAAGAGAGCAACACAACACAACATGAGTACTTTAAGTGGATAAAACGTAAGGAAAATTCACTACTAAATGCACTACAACAGTCAAAACAACAAGCACTCATCAAAGACGTTTATTGGCATCAAAAAAAACAATAAATCAGTGATGAAAACTTTACATTTAAGCTAACTTCACAGTTCTGTTTTTTATTCTGAAGTTAGCTATATTTTCTCGATAAAAGTTCTAAGCTTTACCTAGCATTATTCAACTTATTCACCGTGAAATAACAATTTAAGCCATTGTGAATAAAGATTTCATTAATTATGTAGGTATTAAGATGTCACAACCCCAAAAAACAGATTTTCTTCAAAAAATTTTCCAATTACCTCTCAACGCTAAAGTGACCATTTTAGTTGTCATTGGCGCATTGCTCTTTTTGCTCAAAACAATCTTTAGTAGTAATAGCGAACTAGGATTAGATATCCTGTTTCTGATCTGCTTTAGTGTTATTTTGTATTTAGGCGCTTTTTTACACACAAAGCAGCTCAAAAAGACTAAACAGCAAGTCACCGAGGCAATTGGCAATAATAATCTAGCTGAATTTGCACAAAAACTACCTAACGATGAAATTGGCTCAACGATGCGCCTATTATGTGAAAGCGTTGCAACATACCAACAAAACAATGAAAAAAAACAAAGTGAAGTTAAAGATCTAACAGAAGTTGCAGAGCATCTTGGTATCTGCATGGAGATCATCAATGACTCCATGGAAGAAGAGTTTGGTCAAATAGAGCAACTTGCAACCGCAATGAATGAAATGACAGCGACTGTTAAAGAGGTTGCCAGCAATGCAGGTAGCGCATCGGCATCAACGACTGAAGCTTCCGATGTAGCGCAAGAGGGTAGCCAGTTTGTAGATGCAACGATTGCAACCATTAACTCATTATCAAGTAATATCGGTGCTTCATCAGATGCGGTGAACAGTGTTGAAGTAAAAGTGGAAGGTATTGGTAGCGTAGTAGATACAATTCGCAGTATCTCTGAACAAACTAACCTATTAGCATTAAATGCAGCCATTGAAGCTGCACGTGCAGGCGAAGCGGGCCGAGGTTTTGCAGTCGTTGCCGATGAAGTGCGTAATCTTGCAAAACGTACTCAAGATGCAACTGTTGAAATTCAAGGCATGATTGAGCAACTGCAAAAAAGTGCTCAGCAAGCTGTAGAACTGATGGGGAAAAGTGTTAAAGAAGCAGATACAGGCGTTGATCAAGTTACTCAAGCAGGTAGTAAGCTGTCAGGCATTGTAGAGAAAGTGCATCACATATCTGATATGAATTACCAAATCGCTTCTGCAGCTGAAGAACAAACAACCGTTGCCGCCGATATTAATGAAAACCTTGAGCAAGTAAAAGAGGTGGTGGAAGGCTCTGTAACAGTACTTCAAGAGGTAACAGAGATGGCTGATACAATTAGCGCTCATGCCAAAGCATTAAGTTAACCTAGCTATTAAATTAAAATTAAATTAAAAACAGCTCCTATGAGCTGTTTTTTTATGGCGAAGAAAAATACTCTATTAATAACTCTTTAATCCATTGGTGAGTAAAGCTATCTTCAATAGGTTATTACAACACTAAATTTAATAGCACTTGTCCTCGATGCATCTCTTTAACGTCATAAACAGCAACTCACTTCCCTTCACTCACAATATGATCAAGTGTGAATTTCACTGCAAGTCATAGGTAGTTGCTTTTAAAAGCAAGTCAGCAAGGAAATATTATTTTATTGCATGATGGATGTTTTACCGTGAAGGATGGTAAGCACTTTATAAGTACAACACTGGAGGGCGTCTATATTAGCAGGTTTTAGTACAACATACGTTTATGTGGTCCACTACAACTTTAGTTTGATAAAATATGCAAACCAAGTAGTTTTATCCCAGTAAAGTAGACAACTCAGTTAAAACAAAAAAGCCACTAGCAATTACTTGATAGTGGCTTTGTGAATAAATTAACAAGCTAAATTATAAACTTGTTGACCTCTTTATCGATATTTTCACCAATATTAGAAAGCTGCAGGCTGGTATCTACCGTTTGGTTTGCGCCTGCATAGGTTCTCTCTGTTGCATCGGAGATATTAGTGACATTACGCGCGATCTCTTCACTAACATTCGTTTGCTCTTCAGAGGCGGTCGCAATCTGTAAGTTCATCTCTGACATGCGCGATACTGACTGAGATATTTTAGCTAATGACACTCCTGCCTCAGTCGCTTTTTCCACACTAATAGCACTGGTAGCACGACTATTCTTCATCGACTCAACGGCACGACTAGTGCCATTTTGTAGGCTTTCAATTTTAGCATTGATCTCTTTGGTACTCTCCTGAGTTTTCCCTGCCAAGCTTCTTACTTCATCAGCAACAACCGCAAAACCACGCCCCTGCTCTCCAGCCCTTGCTGCTTCAATAGCCGCATTCAACGCCAACAGGTTAGTTTGATCCGCAATACCACGAATCACATCTAGTACCGTACTAATGCCAGACACCTCCTCCTCTAGCTCTGCGATATCTCTCTCAGCAGAAGTAAGGTTGTCTGCGAGACCTTGGATAGATGAGATAGCCTCTTCAACAACCTGATTGGTAATAACCCCCTCTTCATCTGCTTCATGGGCCGCTTCTGCAGCCCCCTGTGCGTTCGTCGCAATTTCAGAAGCTGCCGCAGACATCTCAGAGACAGCCGTAGCAACTTGTTCTGTCTCTTGGCGTTGCGATCCCATCTCATGTTTACTTTGCTCAGAAATATCATTCATCTGCTTTGCAATCACATTCATATCATCCGACTGCGATTTAAAGTCTTGCATCATAAGGTGAATGTTTGAAACAAAATGGTTGAAGTATTTCGCTAACTCCCCTAATTCATCTTGAGTATTAACTTCTAGGCGTTGTGTTAAATCTGCATCACCTTCTGCAATATCTTGCATTGCAACTTTTAATTCTCTTAGCGGTTTAGTTAAACGATTCAGTAATAGTGTTAATAACATAACGGCAAGAATTACCGAGAGAGGTGTTAATAGTAACGCACTGTTACGTATGTCACTCATTGATAAAAATGCTTTCTCTTCATCAACCTCAACCGCTAAGTACCAGTCCAGTGATGACACACCTTTAATTGCATAATATCCAACAAGGTAGTTTTTACCTGAGCGTTGCTGCACCATCAATTCTTGATGTAGTTTACTGCCATGTTCAGGGTAGAGGTCAGTGATGTTTTTTCCATACATACTGGCATCATTGTGTACTAAAATATCACCCTTGCTAGAAACTAAAAAGACTTGTCCTTTACCTGAAAAGTTCACCAAGCTAAGCATCTCAGCAATATAATCTAAAGAAAGATCGGCAGCCCCTACCCCTATAAATCGGCCATTTTCTTTTATGGGTGTCAGACCTGAAAGTAACAGTTCTCCCGATGCGGCATCAAGGTAGGGTTCAGTGAATGATCCAGCCCCTAACTCTTTTGCTTGAATATACCAAGGACGCTTCCTAGGGTCATAACCTACTGGTAATGTTTGCTTTGGATCGTCCATCACCATCGTTCCTTTCTCACTCGCAACATAGACATAAATGAAGGTATTGGCATTTTTTACAACAGATAATAGTGAACGGTCCATATCATCAGAGATATATTTTGTTGCATCTGCAACAGACTGAATAGCTTGTAACTTAGCATTCAACCAGTTGGCAATATTAATAGAGGCGGTCTGAGAGGTCTCATGAAGATTAGCTTGCAAGTTTTCCTGAGTATTACTTTTTACCACTGCATAGTTTACCAAAGATAAAATAATCAAACCAATTGCAATAATCGTTGCAGAGGCAACAGTTATTTTTTGAGAAAAACTTAAAGTCATTACTACATCCTAAATATTCTTGTTATAAATCACGTAGATAGACTATAGATTAACTTCAGGCATTCACACAAACAAACACAACAATTCATGTTAATTTTATATTTATAGCGCGATGGATTAGCCGTTATATTTTAAAATCCATTAATTCAGTCTTGTTTTATCGTCATTTATAAAACAAGACTGGCTTTAGCGCATAAGACTTATTTCGCATTCAACACTCACAATAATAGGTGTTAATTGAGTAGTTCTTTCAGTTTTAAGTAGGTTTCACTTTTATTATCTTTAGTAACACAAATAGAGAGTAGGTCATCAATGAAGTGTTGCAGTGCTCGGTACTCTATCTGTTTTACTTTTTGCTGCTGTTCAGTTGTTAACATGTGGTACATAGTCGCTGCACCAAAATCACCAAAGATAATGTTAGCTTGATCATCGAATAAGGTATTGTGTGCATAGAGGTCACCATGGCAAACCTGATTTTCATGTAAATGATCAAAGACTGTTTGCATTTGTTTTACAATTTTTTCTATCTGCTTCACCGACAGGTTAAAAGCAACAGGGAAAGTGTCGCGAGTACAGCTTTGCAAGCAAGGCGGTAAACCAAGGTTTTTATAGTGTGCAGGGATCAAATCCATAATTAACGACAGAGTATCTGGCGCTTCAACCTGAGCGAGTGATTTTACTAAGTTAGGGTGGTTGCCAACTTTCAAACATGCTTGTAATTCATCTTGAGGATAACCGTCACTGGTAATCTCACCTTTAAATACTTTTACTGCTACCTGCTCTGGAAATTGACTTTGAGACGTTTTCCAATTTGCCTGATAAATCACACCTGAAGCTCCCTGCCCCAATATATCCAACAAGTTATAACTCGATGAACTAATACTTGGTACTGATTTAACTTGCACATCCGTCTGGCAAAAAGGGTTACCTGCAAAAGCAAACCAAGCAAGCTTAGGTAAGCTTAACAACTGCTCAGGGCACTCATCTAATTGGTTAGCAGAGAGTCGTAATAACTCAAGGTTAACTAATTTGTGCATTGTACTTGGCAGTTTTGTTAATCTATTGCCCGCTAACGCTAGTTTTTGTAAACGTGGCCGCTCGCCCAAACTCTCGGGCAATTTTTTAATTTGATTGTCAGTCAAAATCAACCAACGTAATTTTTTCGGTAAAGCACAGTCGGGCACTTCATGGATCTGGTTAGATTTAAAACCAACCATTTCTAAACTTTCACACTTACCTAATACCTCAGGTAATTTTTCAAAACGGTTATGAGAAGCAAAAATAATCTTTAGCTTCTGTAGCTGTACTAGATCATCGGGTAATGTTGATAACTGGTTATTCGATAGGTCCAAAATTTCTAAGCTATCCGCTAAGGTTAAAATAGCTAAGGGAAATTCAGTTAGGTTTTCAGAGAGAGATAGACGTGTGACGCCTTTTAATTCACCAGCGTTTAATTGTGAGAGAGTATGCAAAACTGAAAGCCTTTTATCGATTGATTAAAAAGGCGTAGTGTAATTGTATTAGCAATAAGAGCAAGTTGTTGACATCAACAAGCTTAAATATGCTTTTTATCTGCTAGTTGCAACAAAATAACGGCACATTTTTCTTTGAATGAATCTCTTAATAAACGCATTGCAGGAGTAATTGACTGTCGACTTGGGCAAACTAACCATAATTCTGTACTACAAAATTTATATTCAGGCATGACACTCACTAACCGCCCAGCCAATAAATCAGAGGCCATATCCAAACAAGATTTAGCTGCAAAGCCGTGCCCAGCAACGCACCAACGCCTTACTAAATCTGCATCGTTTGATATCCGGTTGCTATGCATTTTAATTTTAAAATCTCCCTGCTCACCGGAGAACTGCCACACGTCACGCACAATTTCATGCATTTGATAAAAGAGACCGTTATGTTGGCTTAGTTCACTTGGATGCTTAGGCACACCAAACTTTTTTAAATAGTCAGGTGATGCACATAAAACGCCCGGTACATCGCAAATTTTAAAACCATAAAGGTTGGTATCTGTTGGTGAGCCGTAACGCAGAGCAATATCAACAGCATCACGATAAAAATCAATATTACTATCACTAAGGCTAACACGCAGGCTGAGTTTAGGGTGCTGTAACATAAACTCATCTAACCAAGTGACCGCTAAATTCCTGCCCAAATCTGAGGACACAGCAATACGCAGTTCACCATCAACAATATCCAGTTCATTTTTCACATTCTGCTTAGCATCTTTAAGCAATAACAATGCTTGTTCGCACTGTGGAATATAACGCTCTCCTGCCGTTGATAAACGTAGGTGACGTGTAGTACGAATGAACAATTCAATGCCTAGCGCATTTTCTACACGTTTTACCGCAGCACTCGCAGTCGCATTATGCATACCTAAACTAGCAGCGGCTGCAGTAATACTGCGAAATTCAGCAACCTTTGATATCACTTGTAAATCTTCTAACAGCATACATTCTCAAATATTTTTTGATAATGATTCAAACATTACCCTGTTCATAAACAAAATAATAGCGACTATGATGCTTTTCAACAACACAGAAAAACAATATTACATAGGAAATAGCCATGACAACATTAACAATTATCGCCAACATCACTGCTAACCCAGACAAAATTGAACTGGTAAAAACAGAGCTACTAAAGCTAATTGAGGTTACCCGTATTGAAGAGGGTTGCCTGCAGTACGACTTACATCAAGACCATGAAAACCCAGCTCACTTTACCTTTTATGAAAACTGGCTTTCTCGTGAATTATGGCAGACACATATGGCTAACCAACATTTAGTCGATTACATGCAAGCCACCCAAGGTGCAGTTGCTGAATTCAGATTAAATGAAATGACAAAAATCGCTTAATAAATTAACTCATTGGAGAAAAACATGACACACACTATTATTGCAGACTTAGAAAAACGTTATACGGCTAAAAAATATGATGCTTCAAAGCGTATTGCAGCGGCAGATCTTGAGGTGCTTTATGAAGCAATGCGTTTATCTGCTTCTTCAATAAACTCACAGCCTTGGAAATTTATTGTGATTGAAAGCGACCAAGCAAAGCAACGACTTTCAGATACCTTTGCAAACAAATTTCAATTTAATCAACCACATATTAAAACAGCATCACAAATTATTTTATTTGCACATAACCCACAATATAAACGTGAAGACTATGCAAAAGTCATTGATCAAGACATTGCCATTAAACGTACCTTGCCAGAGAACCGTGAGCAATCATTTGGCGCTTATGTGTTTGTTGATTTAAATACCGATGAATCTGGTAACAATGCAAACTGGACCAAATCTCAAACTTACATCGCGCTGGGTAATACGCTACATACACTGGCTCGCTTGAATATAGACTCAACCACAATGGAAGGCATTGATAGTGAACTTATCAGTGAACTATTTGCAGAGGAGTTGGATGGATACGTCTGTGACGTTGCACTCGCTATCGGTTACCGCGATGAACAGCAAGATTATAACTTACCGCTACCTAAATCTCGTTTACCAACAGAACAAGTATTAACCGTGTTGTAAAATATCGTTAAGTAAATAACACCTATATTACCGGTGTTATTTACAGCCAATTAGAGGTTTATGATGCAAAGAAAAATTTTTATCACCGGCGCAACCGACGGTATTGGTTTTGAAACCGCAAAGATGCTGGTAACACAGGGTCACTACCTGTTATTACATGGTCGTAATAAAGCGAAACTTGAGAGCGTTAAAACAGATCTTTTAGCAATCTCAGATACTGCTCAGCTAGAAACCTACCTTGCCGATTTATCCGTTATCTCAGAAGTGAAGTCATTAGCCAAAGCGGTACAGGAAAAACATAAACAGGTTGATGTATTAATTAATAATGCAGGGGTTTATAGCGTTTCAGAAAAGTGCAGTGCGGATGGTTTAGATATTCGTTTTGTTGTTAATAGCATTGCGCCACTTATGCTCACTCGCGCATTGTTGCCACAGCTTGGTAATAACGGCAGGGTATTGAATCTATCCTCTGCAGCGCAGGCAAGCATTAACCTAGACGCATTGAGGGGGGCAACGCAACTCAACGACTGTGAAGCATACGCACAAAGTAAACTAGCGCTAACTATTTGGTCACGAGTGTTGGGGTTAAAATATAAAACAGCTGGGCCGGTGATTATCGCCATTAACCCTAAATCCTTATTAGCTACTAAAATGGTCAAAGAGGCTTTTGCTATAACTGGCAGTGATGTTAGTCAGGGAGCCGAAGTACTTTGCCAAGTAGCACTTTGTGATGAATTTTCTAATGCATCAGGGTTATATTATGATAACGATAAAGAGAAGTTTACTGATCCACACCCTGACGCACTTGATGAGCAAACCAGCCAAGCAGTCATGAATACATTTGAAAAGATAATAGCGGACCTTTAGTAGCAATCTTTATCAGAAAATGAAGCAACATAACTATCAAAGTTAATCAAAGTTGTTTTTTCAAAACGCGGTAATTGGCTAATCTGCAACATTCTATCTAAACGGAAATCACGATAGCCTTTACGTAGCGTGCACCAACAACCTAAGGTCCATTTACCGCCCCAATAAAAGAGCCCTAACGGATAAACCTGACGTTGGGAAGTTTGTTGGTACTGATCACTATAATCAATAAATAAACCCTGTTGTTTTTTAATCGACTGATGAATAAGCTGCCACTTACTCCTCTCTTCACTTCGGTCACTCTCATTTGCTACATGTACCGTGGTAAGCAGACCATCGTTTAATGATTTAGGTACTGCAGCTTCTATTTTCATCGCTAATGATTTTGCTGCATGTGATAGCGTATCCCCCGTCCAGCCTCGTACCATATTAACGCCGAGCAATAACGCTTCAAGCTCATTCTCAGTTAAGTTTAATGGTGGTAGTTCAAAATGTTCATCAAGCTGGTAACCTAGACCCGTAGTGCCATAAATAGGGATGCCACTGGTGGAAAGATCATCGATATAACGATAAACACTACGTACCGAGATATGTAATTCATCGGCAATCGCTTGCGCAGTAATCGGTTGCCGATTGCGGATAAGATGGGTGAGTTGAAATAATCGTTCTGCTTTTCTCATGATCAAATTATAACGGTAGCTGACATCAATAGGCTATAAGTGAGTTTATAACCTATTGGATAAAACACTATGCGTTATGAGTTAACACGATATTACCGTGATACATCTGCTCTTCACTGACAGTCATCAGTGAAAAGAAAGCTAAACAGATTTCACTTTTCATTGCATTTTCCTGTGCGGCCATTGCAGCATCACTATCAGCCCAATGTACAACATCCATCCATTGGTTATCAGATACTTTGATAAGCTCTCGTTTAATAAACCCAGCCCAGCTTTGCAGTGTTTCAAGCATATTATTGGCAGCTTCAATCAGTTGTGAATCAGTTACTTCAGCATTACTTTGAAAATGAACGACTTCTAGAGCGGCTTGTGTTTTAGTTTGCATTATTGTTCCTTGCTATTGAATGAGATGCCACTATAAACAGCCCTTACTGACAGCGTTGTGTCAGTAAGGAAAGTGATTAATTAATATTAATCGCGCAAGCATTTAACAAACAAAAAGTTTGCATACCACTGAGACAATGAGCTAACGGCAGTCGCTATTAAACAATGGGCTTTAGCAGATATAGTTGTGCTTATTGGCAACATGGAAAGACAAAAAAGAAGTATTAGAAAAGAAGTAAATGGAGGAGTATAACCCCCCCCTTCAAAAATCAATCAACTGAAAGCATATCACCACTGCTTTCAAGCCAAGTTTTTCTATCTGATGCACGTTTTTTAGCAAGTAGCATATCCATCATCTCTAACATTTTTTCAGAGTCATCACAGGTTAGTTGAACTAAACGACGAGTATTAGGATCCATGGTTGTTTCGCGCAATTGATCTGGGTTCATTTCACCCAATCCTTTAAAACGTTGCACACCAACTTTACCGCGTTTTTTCTCTGCTTCGATTCTGTCTAAAATACCCTCTTTTTCATCTTCATCAAGTGCGTAAAAAACCTCTTTACCCACATCAATACGATATAGAGGAGGCATCGCTACGTAGAAATGCCCAGCGTCAACAACCGCACGGAAATGCTGCACAAACAAAGCACAGATAAGCGTTGCGATATGCAAACCATCGGAGTCGGCATCGGCAAGAATACAGATTTTTCCGTAGCGTAAACCAGACAGGTCACTCGACGCAGGGTCAATACCGATAGCGACAGAGATATTATGGATCTCTTCTGAGTTTAAGATGATATCGGACTCATCTTCCCAAGTGTTTTTTATCTTTCCACGCAGTGGCAAAATCGCTTGAAACTCACGGTCTCGCGCCTGTTTTGCAGACCCACCAGCAGAATCCCCTTCCACTAAAAACAGCTCACCTCGCTCAGGCTCTTGACCAGAACAATCGGTTAATTTACCCGGCAGAGCTGGTCCTTGAGTAATTTTTTTACGCGCTACTTTTTTACTTTTACGCGTGCGCGTTTGCGCGTTACTAATACAGAACTCCGCGAGTGCTTCTGCTTCTATAACATTGGCATTAAGCCATAAACTAAAGGCATCTTTTACTACACCAGACACAAAGGCAGCACATTGGCGTGAAGATAAACGCTCTTTTGTTTGCCCTGCAAACTGTGGCTCTTTAATTTTTACAGAAAGGATATAAGCACATTTATCCCAAATATCTTCAGGGCTTAATTTAATACCACGTGGTAACAAGTTACGAATATCACAGAACTCACGCATTGCATCTAACAAGCCTTGCCTGAAACCATTGACGTGCGTCCCGCCTTGCGCAGTTGGGATCAGATTTACATAACTCTCTGAAATTGAATCACCACCTTCAGGCAACCATACAACCGCCCAACTTGCTGTTTCTCTATTTGCTTCAAACTCCCCCACAAAAGGGGTTGCAGGTAAAAGCTCATTTTCTTGAACCGCTTCAATCAGGTAATCTTGAAGGCCATCTTGATAACACCATTCATAGGTATTCTTATTAACGCGATCTTTAAATTTTATACTTAAACCGGGGCACAATACTGCTTTGGCTTTAAGCAGGTGTAAAAGTCGCGAGACAGAAAACTTGAAACTATCAAAATATTTTGCATCAGGCCGAAAATGTACACTGGTCCCCGTATTACGTTTACCGCAGGTATCAACTTGATGTAACTCTTCAACCTTATCGCCATTCTCAAAAGCAATATGGAAAACCTTTGCATCTCGACGTATATGTACGTCAACACGTGTTGATAATGCATTAACCACAGAGATACCAACACCATGAAGGCCACCTGAAATCTCATAATTTTTACCAGAAAATTTACCACCCGCATGCAACTTACAGAAGATAAGTTCTACACCTGATATTTTTTCTTCAGGGTGAATATCAATGGGCATACCACGGCCATCATCGATAATTTCTAATGATTGGTCTTCATGCAGAATGACTTGTATAGACGTTGCATGCCCAGCAAGTGCCTCATCGACAGAGTTGTCTATTACCTCTTGACCAAGGTGGTTAGGACGGCTTGTTTCGGTGTACATACCCGGGCGATGACGAACAGGATCAAGTCCGTTTAATACTTCAATGGAATCGGAATTGTATTGTTCGCTCATGGGGGTGCCTATTTAAAAAGGAAAATTAAAATGTAACTACTCAGGCCGTTGCCATTTAAGCCTATTTCTTCGTTGAAAAACGCTCATTTAAAGCACTAAACTACGCTTTTTTGCCTTGAACTAGGCATAAATGGCTTAGCCCTGAGCATTCACAGTCCACTTTGTATAAAAACACCTCAAATATATGAGGTACTGAGTGGTTACATTGGAAACTGAAACTAGTATAAGAAGCGGATTATATCAGGAATAAAGCGTTCAAACCCGACAAAACTATGGTCGCCTCCTACTTCACAAGTTATTTTACACGCTTGGTATTTATTAACGGCTTGCTGGTAATCTAAAACTTGGTCACCTTGCTGTAAAAGTACCCAACAATTTTGTGGCTTAGTGATACTTTCTACATCAAGCAGCTTTAACTGTCCCATATAACTTTCATCAATGAAGTAAGGTTCACCAGTACATGGATGAATTTGTTTGCCTGCATAGATTTGTAATAAGAGGTATGGGGTAACAGCAGGATTAATTAGCACTACTTTGCTTTCATACTGCTCTGAAATTTTAGTCGCAAGGTACCCACCTAAAGAGCTACCTACAACGCCAATTTCATCATTTTTATGTTTTTCAAAAATAGATTCAATGAGTTGCCACATTTGCTTCGGCAAACAGGGCAACTGTGGACAAATAAAGGTAATTTCAGGGTGAAAATTAGCTATATAATCAGCTAGTTGCCTTGCTTTTAGTGATTCCGGTGAGCTATGAAAACCATGCAGGGATAACAGCACCTTTGCCATTAATAACCCGTTGCGCTTGCATCAACAGAAAAAGCGTCTTTATCGATGCGTTCAACGATGGTTTCAATATCACCATTCGCTTTTAACGAAAAGTATCGGTATCCCGGCGCAACATCATCTAATGCAAAATCATCACTATTAGGTTTAAACTGCACACAAGTAGAAGGTGTAGTGATGAAACGCACACCATTTTGCAACTTATCAATCGCTTGATGCACATGGCCAGAAAGCACAGCTTGTACATTTGAGAAAGGTTTAATAACGGCTAAAAACTCATCACTATTCTTTAAAATATGTTGATCAAGCCATGCACTACCAACGGGTAATACATGATGGTGAACACAGATAAGTGTATATTTGTTTGCATTATTTTGAAGTGCACTCTGTAGGAACTCAAGCTGAGTCGCACTTAGCAAACCATGTGGTACACCTTCGACTTGTGAATCTAAGAGGATCACCTGCCAATTTTCACTTTCAATGATTTTAGTTTGTGCGAGTCCTTCAGCAAGTAGGCTTGGTAACATAACCGACTGCATATCATGGTTACCCGGTAACCAATAACAAGGAAGGTTTAATGTCTTAATATGCTTGCTAAAATCAGAATAAGACTGGGCTGAGTGATCTTGAGAAAGATCACCCGTTGATAACACCGCTTGGCAATTTTTATATTTACTTGCATGTTTAACTACAGCTTCAAAACTTTGCACTGTTTTTATGCCAAGCAACTCTTTTTGCCTATCCGCAAAAAGGTGAGTATCTGTTATTTGTAAAAAAGCTAAATCACCCAGTGCATCTGCTTTTAATTGTACGGTTTTGCTGTTCATAACACCTATTAATCTAAAATTTTTTTATGCTGTAAAAAAGTTAATGTGATTATAAATTAAACACTTTATTTATCACCAAACAAGCCCACAATTTTATCATTTGTGCGCCTTTGAATATGCATTAATGATAAAAAATGTAGGTTATGCCTCATTTCCTTTTACAGTAAATTAACAAATGAATTTGTTTTTATAATTTCAAGCCTTTATCTTTATTTATTTGTAGCCATAACAGGGCAATCACAGTCGCAGAGTTATTAATTTTTCCCTCTAATACCCATTGATATGCAGTTTCTCTCGGCACCACATGTACTCGGATATCCTCCCCTTCTGCCTCTAATCCATGCAATCCACCCGCTTGTGAACTATCCACTGAGCCAATATAAATATCAACGTGTTCTGTTGAACCACCAGGGCTTAATAGGCAGTTAATAACAAACTGGCTAGATTGAATAGTGAGTCCAGCTTCCTCGAAAGCTTCACGCTGAATAACATCAACAGACTCTTCACCCGGCTCAATAATGCCCGCAACTAATTCAAACAACCAAGGAGACTGGTCGGTCTCAATTGCGCCAAAGCGAAATTGTTCAATTAAAACGACAGTATCATTATTGATATCATAGGGTAGGACAGCAGCAGCGTGACCACGTTCAAAAATTTCTCGTTGAATTTCAGGGCTCCACCCTCCTGCAAAAAGTTTATGTTTTAAGGTGTATTTATTGCATTGGAAAAAACCTTTATACAGAGGCTGTTTTTTTATGATTTTGAGATCTTTTTTGCCATAATTTACACGCCTAGCACAATCTGATTTTGAATATTCACTCATATAATACCTACCTGTATATTTATTGCCTAACGTCACGCATTTATCAATACAGGCACAAAAATATATGTTAGCCTGCTTAAATCATATTCGTACGCTTAATTAGGAATTCTTGTAATGTTTAAACGCCTTTCTATCGCCTCATTTATTGTCATGAGTACATTTAACACAAGCGCTATTGCCGATTCTTTATTGCAAGTTTACCAAACTGCAAAAATTAAAGATCCTATTATTCTTAAAAGCAAAGCACAGTACGACCTTTATTTAGAAAAGATCACTGAAGCTGACGCGGCTTTATTGCCTCAAGTTGGTTTTGGCCTAAATGCGGGTTATACCGCAGCCAGCGAGGATTATGCAACTAACTCTAATTACGGCGCAAACCTTTCCTTAACACAGTCTCTTTATAACGGAACATACTGGCAACAACTTGATATAGCAGAAAAACAAGCAACACAATATGCAACTGTTTATGGTTATGCGGCCCAAGACTTACTATTTCGCTCTTCAAAAGCTTACTTTGATGTTTTACGTGCCGATGAAGCAGTAAAATCAGTTAAAGCTAATAAACGCGCTGTTGAGCGTCAACTTGAGCAAACTAAGCAACGTTTTGATGTAGGCTTAATTGCGATCACCGATGTACATGAAGCACAGGCTGAATTTGACCGTACCAATGCAGATCTTATTTTTGCAGAAAATAGCTTAGCAAATAGCTATTACACACTACGTGAATTGACCGGTGCAGATGTACTCAATGTCTCGTATTTGAATACCGATCAATTTGATCCACAAGAGATTCAAGGTGACGTTAAATTTTGGCGTAATAAAGCACTAGAGCATAACTTACAGCTACACGGTAAACGTATCTCTAAAGAGTTGGCTAAAATGCAAATTGATTTAGCAGAAACAGGCCACTCACCAACGCTCGACTTCACTGCAGGGCTTGGTTACAGCAATGCAGATTTTGATGTTGGTAATGATACCGATATGAGTAATGGCTCTATTGGTATTCAACTGAATGTGCCAATTTATACTGGTGGTGCAATTACATCGCGTGTAAAACAAGCACAATACGGTTATGTAATGGCAAGTGAAGACTTAGTACAAACATTCCGTAGTACTGAAGCACAAATCAACAGTGGTTTTAACAACGTGCGTGCATCGTTGAGCTCAATTGCAGCTTATGAGCAAACGGTTAAATCATCAAACAGTGCACTTGAAGCAACAGAAGCAGGTTTTGAAGTGGGTACACGTACTATCGTTGATGTATTAGATGCAACACGTAGCTTATATGCATCAGAGAACCAACTTGCTAATGCACGTTACGATTACATCATTAATATGCTACAGCTTAAGTATTCAGCAGGTACGCTATCAGAGCAGGATATTTCGGATGTTTCAGCAGGCCTTGTAGAAGTAGATCCAAAAGCTGAGCCTGAAGAGACTGATAAAAAATCTTAACATAGCTTAACCGCCTAAAATATAATGGCTAACAACACCTTGTTGTTAGCCATTTTTTTGCCCCGTTTTCATACCTGTGAAACTTGTTACACTTTTGTTACAAACTTATTCTTGCTTTTAATTTTCTCGAGCGAGCTCAACGACATTCCCACAAATCCCTGCAACAATGATTTGTCAGTTACATTTGATTGATAATAATATTTTTAATACCTTAAGGATAAGTTATGAAATATAAGTTAAACAAAATTGTGTTAGCGCTCGGTTTATTGCCTTTCACGGTGAATGCAGCCACTGAAGCAGAAGTAAATGCACAATTTCAAAGCTCAAGTACAGAACAAGCCACTGTATTAGGCGAAAATGAATTAGTCGATTACCAGTTAAAATCACTCGACGGCCAAGAAATGGCAGTTTACGAGGGTGATATCATTCTTGGTGATCACCAAGAGATGCAAGCAGAGGGTGTCCCCTCTTTTGTTATTAGTGATTTCTCAACAGATGACTTTTCAGGTAAAGCATCATGGGGTGGTAAAACAACCTGGCCAAATGGTGTTGTGCCTTACACATTTAAGTCAAATGTTCCTGGCAACGATAAAATAACTATTTTAAATGCAATGAAGTGGATTGAAGATGTTGCCGATATCACTTTTGTGCAGCGTAGTGGTGAAGCTGGTTATATCGAAATAATGCGTGGTGATGGTTGTTACTCATATGTTGGCCGTACAGGTACAAGACAACCAGTATCGATTGGCTCTGGATGTGGGCATACAGGCATTGTAGTACATGAATTTTTACATGCCCTTGGATTTTATCACGAACAATCACGTGCAGACCGTGATGATCATGTAAACATTCATTGGCAAAATATTAAAGCAGGCATGGAGAGCAACTTTAATAAAGGTGCAAGTGTCACCGCCTCTGTTGGCCCTTACGATGTAAAATCGATCATGCATTATGGTTACCGTGCATTTAGTACAAATAGACAAGCGACAATTACATCGAAAAATCCTAACGTTAAAAACTCTGAATTAGGCCAACGTAACAAGCTGACTAATCTTGATATTGCAGCACTACAACAGGTTTATGGTAAACCAAATGGTACAACGCCACCAAAACCTGAGCCAGGTAAAAGTGTATTAAGTAACGGTAAATCAGTAAGCAGTTCAGGCAATAAAGCAGAACAAGTGTTTTACACTATTAATGTACCAGCAAAAAGCCAATTAACCGTGAAGATTCAAGGCGGCAGTGGTGATGCAGACCTTTATGTAAATAAAGGCAGTAAACCTTCTGCAAGTAACTATGATTGTCGCCCTTGGAAAGACGGCAATAGCGAAAGCTGCACGATTGATAATGCAGTTGGCACTTATCATGTGATGCTTGAGGGTTATGCCAATTTTTCTAATGTAAAATTAACCGCAAGCTATAGTGGTACAACAACGCCACCAGCGAATAAAGCGCCAACAGCTGCATTTACTGCAACGGTGAATAAGCTTAACGTTAGCTTTAAAAACCAATCATCAGATAGTGATGGCACGATTGTTAAAACAGCGTGGAGTTTTGGTGATAACCAAACAAGCAGTAGCAATTCACCAACACATAACTATGCACAAGCCGGTAGCTACCAAGTAAAATTAACAGTAACAGATAATAAAGGTGCACAAAAATCACTGACTAAATCTGTCACCGTTAAAAAAGCAACTACACCAACAGAGCCACCAACAGGGACTTGCTCTGATGCTTGGCAGTCTGGGAAAATTTACAATACAGGTGATACTAGTAGCGTAGGTGGCAAGTTATATCGTGCAAACTGGTGGACTAAAGGTAAATCGCCTGCCACAAACAGTGGGCCATGGCAGGTTTGGAGCTTTGTCTCTAACTGTTAATCGCTAATCGGTTAACCAGCGAAATTATTTAAGGGGCAAGCTAGCCCCTTTTTAATGCTTATTAGTGCTCGTTACGAATTGTTTTAATAATTTCAGTCGTAGAGCAACCCTCTTCAAACTGCAAAACGCGTACATCACCGCCATTGGCAAACACCTCTTTGCCACCCGCGATCTCTTCAATTTTATAATCACCGCCTTTCACTAAGATATCAGGCAGAATATTAGCGATTAAACGTTGTGGTGTATCTTCCGTAAACTCAATGACCCAATCAACTGCACCTAATCCGGCGAGTACAGCCATGCGGCGGTCTACAGGGTTTACAGGTCGACCAGAGCCTTTCAAACCACGTACCGACTCATCACTATTCACCGCAACAATTAAGCGTGCCCCTTGCTCGCGAGCGGTATTAAGATAAGAAACATGGCCTGCATGTAAAATATCAAAACAACCATTGGTCATCACCACTTTCTCGCCACGATGCTGTGCCAGTTTCACCGCAACTTTAAGTTGTTCTTCAGAAAGTGCACCAAAGCCAATCTCTTGTTGGCTATATACCGCATTAGCAAGCTCAATGGTATTAACCGTTGAAGTACCAATTTTTCCAACAACAACACCCGCGCCCGCATTGGCCAATGTACAAGCATCTTCCATTGAGCTACCTGCTGCAAGCGATGTTGCTAAGACAGAGATAACCGTATCACCCGCACCCGTTACGTCATAAACTTCCTGTGCTTGGGTAGGTAGGTGAAAAGCTTCAGCACCTTCACGCACGAGTGTCATGCCATGCTCACTGCGTGTTACTAATATTGCTTCTAAATCAAACTGTTTAACCACTTGCAAAGCACGATCCACTAATTCTTGATCAGTTTTACAAACACCAACTACCGCTTCAAATTCCGAAAGGTTAGGTGTTAATAACGTTGCACCACGATACTTTTCAAAATCAGATCCTTTTGGATCGATCAGTACTTTTACATTATTATTTCTGGCAAGTTGGATCATTTTCTGCACATCAGAAAGTGTACCTTTTGCGTAATCCGATAAGATAACCACACTATTTTTAGCGACTAAACCCGCTTGCATTTTCTTTAAAATAGGAGCGCTATCAACATCATGAAAGGCTTCTTCAAAATCCAAGCGTAATAACTGTTGATGACGACTTAATACACGCAACTTGGTGATAGTAGGAAAGTTGTCAACCGTTACAAAATCTGTCGTGACATGTACAGATTCCAAGCCTTTGGCTAAGGCACTTGCTGGTTCATCATTACCGACTAAACCAATCAAGCGCGCTTTTGCACCTAATGCAGCAACATTCAAAGCAACATTGGCAGCGCCACCCGGTCGCTCTTCAATCTGCTCAACTTTAACGACGGGGACAGGTGCTTCAGGAGATATTCTTCCCGTTGGTCCATGCCAATAACGGTCTAACATAACATCACCAATCACTAATACTTGCGCCTGTTCATATTCGGGTAATGTTATTTTCATATTTTCTCTCTTATTATTAAATAAAGCTGACTGCTAAGGTTATCACATTTTTATTAGTTAACGATGGTCATGCTTGATAAATATCATCACAGCATAAAACAATAGCTTACATAGAGGCCAACGCTACATATACTTAAACTCTATTGATGGAGTGCCTGAAATGTTAACCATGTTATGTGTCGATAGTGATCGGCAACGACTTAAACAGATAAAACAAGATCTTCTTCTTTTAAGTGCAACACTGACACTTGTTGAGGCAAATACACTTCAAGAAGCACAGCTGCTTATCCACAACAATGATACTCACTTCGCACTTATTTTTTCAGCGCAGCAGTTAAGTGATGGTGATGTGTTATCGCTCTTTAGAGAAACACAATGCAAATTTATTCGTAAAATTGTATACGCTCAAGATCCCTGTGTAACTCAGCTTATTGATTGTATTAATCAAGGACACATAGACTATTTTTTACAGCTCCCATACCAAAAAAACACATTAAAGTTAATGATTCAAACTCAGATGAGTAACTACCAAGTTACCCATCACAAACGAGATAAGTTAGCTGGCTCAGTAAATAAAACACGCTTATTAAGCAAAGATAAACGTACCAAGGCTAATGCTTTTCAAGATCGCTTTCTTGATTATTCACTCTATAGCGATGCTGAACTGTCCAATTTGGTTATCAACTCCCTGTATAAAATCTTAGAAAATAACGATGACCATAATGTACGCCGTGTATATCGAGCAGATCATATATTAACCCAAGAGGGTGAGAAGAATCGTTTTCTGTGGTTTATCGCAAGAGGCGAGGTACTACTGAAGAAACGTAATAAACAAGGCGAAACACAAGACATCACTATTATGCAAGCGGGTAGCATGGTTGGAGGTATGTCATTTTTAACAGGGGAAGCAGCATTTAGTACGGGCACTACTCTTGTTGAAACAGAAGTGTTGAAAGTAGATAATGCTATTTTTTCACAGATAATGCAGTCCAATAGTGCTCTACTTGCCCCTTTTACTAATTTATTATTGCGTAACTTTAATCGTCGTTTACAAAATAGTATTTCTACTGAGCTTGCACTACAAGAAACCTTACAATCATTAGACGTAGCTCATAGTCAGCTTATAGAGAGTGAAAAAATGGCCGTATTAGGTCAACTAGTTACAGGCGTTGCACATGAACTCAATAACCCCGTTGCAGCTATTTTAAGAGGTTCAGACACACTTATTACACTCATATCAACATTACTCCATCATGATAGTAAAAGTGATTTTTCAAAGCTTACTCAGCAAACATTACAGCAAGGGCTAACTGTTACGCCGTTATCAACCTCAGAAATTAGAGCCAGAACGAAACAGTTATTAAGCACAGTAGGTGATAAAAAACTGGCTAAAAAATTGGTCAATATGCACCTAGATGGCACAAATATTCCTTTGCATAATGGTCGAGACTTTTCACAAACCGTTAATCTGCTTAACCAATACCATCAGGTAGGTACTATTTTACGTAATAGCAATGCCTGCGCAACCCGCATTGAAAATTTGGTCAAAAGTTTAAAACACTATGCAGGACAAGATAGTGCAACAGCAACTGCGACTAATATTCACGAAGGGATAGAAGAGACACTGATAATATTTGAAAGCAAACTAAAAAGCTATCGCGTGACAAAAGAGTTTCAGAAACTGCCAAAAATTGAATGCCACCCTATCGAGCTTGAGCAGGTATGGACAAATATTATCGCCAACGCTATTGATGCGACAGAGGGGGTTGGTGAACTTAGAATATCAACCCTGTATCTTGCTTATGACGAATCACCTAAGGTGCAAGTCGTTATTGAAGATAACGGTCCAGGCATGACAAAGCAGGTCTTGGATAAAATTTTTGAGCTTAATTATACCAGTAAACGGGAAGGAAATTTTGGCCTTGGCATTGGCCTTACAATTTGTTCTCAAATCGTTAAACGCCATGGTGGTATGATTGAAGTTGAATCCGAACAAAATTCTTTTACACGTTTTATTATTACGTTGCCAGTTTTTAGTGCTTATAAGCGCGAGCATTCACTTTTCATTAATACGTCTAATAAAAAAAAGTAACACAAACATAATGGCGATTAACATCAACTGCAGGTGCATGCGATCCCCCAAGATAAATATTGATACCGAAAAGCTGAACACAACAAATAACATAACCTGTTTTTTACGCTGTTTATCTATCCTTTTATCCGCTTCCCAATCCGCCAATAACGGCCCAACATAAGGTGCTGTTAATAACTTGGTATGGAAACGTGTTGAGCTACGCGCAAAACAAGCAAGCGCTAAAATGAAGAAAGGGGTGGTTGGTAACAGGGGAAGTATTATGCCAATCAGCCCTAAAAAAATACTAATAAAACCCACTATTATTAATAAATAACGTTTTATCTTTTCCACATTAATCCTTACAAAAACAAGTTAAAAAAAAGGCCCGCAGAAGCGAGCCTTTTTATACCAATACTTGGTATTACTTACAATTAGATAAAAAGATTATTTCTTTTTACCAAGCTTCTCTTTAATACGAGCAGCCTTACCAGTAAGTTCACGTAAGTAGTAAAGTTTAGCTTGGCGAACCACACCACGACGTTTAACTTCAACGCTTCCTACAAGTGGGCTATGTGTTTGGAATACACGTTCAACACCTTCAGTGCCAGACATTTTACGAACTGTGAAGTTCGAGTGTAAACCACGGTTACGCTTAGCGATTACAACACCTTCAAATGCTTGAAGACGCTCTTTTTCACCTTCTTTTACGCGAACACGTACAACAACAGTATCACCTTGCGCGAACGCTGGGATGTCTGTACGTAACTGTTCATCGTTAATTGCTTGTATAATATTGCTCATTTTAATACCTTTTATATCTAGTTAGCCAATAACATCGCTGGTCAGTGGGAGTCACTTTTCCAGAGCAGCAAGCAATTTTGCTTGCTCGTCAGTCAGAGCTAGATCGTTTAATAAATCGGGTCTTCTTTGTTTCGTACGTTGCAGTGATTGCTTAAGTCGCCAAAGACGAATTTTTTCATGATCACCACTTAATAATACACTCGGTACAGATTCCCCATCTAATACCTCTGGGCGCGTGTAGTGAGGACAATCAAGCAATCCATCCGCGAAGGAGTCTTGCTCAGCTGATAACACATGACCTAAAACACCCGGTACAAAACGTACCACAGCATCAATTAAAATCATGGCTGGTAGCTCACCACCACTTAACACATAATCACCTACCGACCACTCTTCGTCGATTAAGCTTTCAATTATGCGTTCGTCTATACCTTCATAACGTCCCGCGACTAAAATCAAAGCTTGTGACTCCGATGATAATTGCTGTGCGCCTGCATGGTCTAAACGTCTGCCTTGAGGAGAAAGATAAATTACCTTTGCCTCGTGCCCTGCTTCTCTTGCGGCCTGTTTTGCTGCGTTGATTGCATCCCGCAAAGGCTGCACCATCATCAACATACCAGGACCACCACCATAGGGACGATCATCGACCGTTCTATGTTTATCCGTCGTAAAATCGCGAGGATTCCAAGACTGGATAGAAAGCAGATTATTTTTAATCGCTCGACCTGTTACCCCGTTCTCGCTAATGGCCCGAAACATCTCCGGGAAGAGGCTTACAACCCCAATCCACATCGCTTTTCTCCTAGGGTAATCAGAAATCAGGTTCCCAATTAACTGTAATTAGTTTGCCTGTAATATCTACATGAGATACTACCTGCTCTTTTATGAACGGGATTAATCGTTCTTTTTGCCCAAAAGCATCATTCGAGTTGGCTTTAACCACAAGCACATCTTTAGAGCCTGTTTCCATCATGTCGGTGACAACACCTAAATGATAACCCTGGTCAGTATTTACCTGACACCCGATCAAATCACGCCAATAGAAGTCACTTTCCAATTCAGGAAGCTCACCTGCGTTAACTAAAAGCTCAACACCAACAAGGGCCTGTGCTTCTTCGCGAACATCAAATGCATCTATCTTTGCAACGAATGTATTGCTGTGACACTTCCATTCAGTGATATTCACCTCTTGGAGTTGTCCTTGATACTTCATTAACAATGGCTTGTATTGAAAAATACTTTCAGCATCATCGGTGTAGGAGTGAATTTTTAACCAGCCTTTAATACCGTGAACGGCACCAAACTTTCCGATTACAATTGGCTCTGCTATGTTGCTCACCTTTTTCTCCTCACCTAACTGCAATTATGCAGCTACTTTTGCGTTATCTTTTACTAATTTAGCTACACGATCACTAAGCTGTGCACCAAGGCCAAGCCAGTGGTCAATGCGATCTGTGTCTAAACGTAATTTTTCTGCATTACCTTGTGCAGTTGGGTTAAAGAAACCAACTTTCTCAAGGAAACGGCCGTCACGTGCGTTACGGCTATCTGTTACTACTACTTGGTAGAATGGGCGCTTTTTTTGGCCGCCGCGAGCTAAACGAATAGTTACCATATCGTCCTCTATATATTGTTAAACGTATAATTGGCCAGCAAATGCTGACCGCCTGCTTTTGTAGAAAGCTGCCGAATCATACTCTTTTTCACCAAAATAACAATCGAAATCACATTTCTGAGCAATATTTAAACAGTACATCTCGCTTTACAGATACAAAAAAGCCAAATCCGAAGATTTGGCTTTTGATTAAAACTAATTATTTACCCGCTATTATCGTAAACACTCAGGCTAACCTATTGACACTTAGTTCAAGACGGTACGCGAGTATAGTCGTTCAAATAGCAACGCACTGAGTCATTACTTCTTACGGAAGCCACCTAAACCAGGAGGCATTCCCATTCCGCCCATACCAGGCATGCCACCAGCACCGCCCATCATGCCTTGCATGCCAGACATCATTTTACGCATACCGCCTTTACCAGACATCTTCTTCATCATTTTTTGCATTTGCGTAAACTGTTTAAGCAATTTATTCACATCTTGAATCTGTGTACCAGAGCCTGCTGCGATACGACGCTTACGTCCACCTTTAATTATTTCAGGTTTAGCACGCTCTTTTTTGGTCATTGAATTGATAATAGCTTCCATCTGATTAGTTGCTTTATCATTCACTTGATCTTTCATTGCATCGGGTACTTGCCCCATGCCAGGTAATTTATCCATCATGCCAGCCATGCCACCCATGCCTTTCATTTGCACAAGTTGATCACGGAAATCTTCTAAATCAAAGCCTTTACCTTTAGTGATTTTCTTAGCTAATTTATCCGCTTTTTTCTTATCAACTTTTTGCTCAAGATCTTCAATAAGCGTTAAAACATCACCCATGCCTAAGATACGAGATGCAATACGGTCTGGGTGGAACGACTCTAATGCATCAATTTTCTCACCCATACCGATAAATTTAATCGGCTTACCGGTAATATGGCGGATAGACAGCGCAGCACCACCGCGTGCATCACCATCGGCTTTAGTTAAGATAACACCGGTTAATGGCAATGCTTCGTTAAAGGCCTTAGCGGTATTCGCCGCATCTTGACCTGTCATTGCATCTACAACAAACAACGTTTCAATCGGGGTAATGGCCGCGTGTAGGTCTTTAATTTCGTCCATCATGTCGCTGTCAACATGTAAACGACCCGCTGTATCGACAATTACAACATCGATAAATTTCTTTTTAGCATGGTCAATAGCAGCGTTGGCAATATCAATCGGCTTTTGTGAGATATCACTTGGGAAGAACTCAACGTCAACTTCGCCCGCTAAGGTTTCTAGCTGTTTAATCGCGGCCGGACGATAAATATCGGCACTCACCACAAGAACAGATTTTTTCTCTTTGTTTTTTAATAACAGCGCTAGTTTAGCAACAGAGGTGGTTTTACCCGCACCTTGTAAACCCGCCATTAATAAAACAGCAGGAGGTTGCATAGCAAGGTTTAATGATTCATTAACCTCACCCATTGCAGATTCAAGTTCAGTTTGAACAATTTTAAGGAATGCTTGTCCAGGATTTAATGTTTTTGTAACTTCACGGCCAACAGCACGTTTTTTTACCGCTTTGATAAAATCGCGTACAACAGGCAGGGCAACATCGGCTTCTAAAAGTGCCATACGCACTTCACGTAACGTACCTTTAATATTGTCTTCTGTTAAGCGGCCTTTACCACTGATCGTTTTTAGGGTTTTCGACAATCGGTCGGTTAAATTCTCAAACATGCTTGACTCTCGTTACAAAAATTAAAATAGAATGTGCGATATTATACGCAACATTGCCTTTCAAAGTAGTATTAACTTCTCATCCGCTAGAATTTGCATATAATTAATAACTTAAACAAGTTATGTATATGGATTGATATGGATTATTTAGCATTACTCAGTGGTATTTTTTATATTGTAGCAGCCGTAGTTGCTAGCAAGCAGTTGCTATCATCCCATAAACCACTCTCAAGTACTTTCTTACTGCCTATTATAGTTGCCCTAACAACACATGTTGTATGGTTATATCAACACGTATTTACGGTAGGAGGCCAAGACCTACAAATATTAAACGTAGTGGCGTTAGTCTCTTTTATTATCTCACTACTGAGTACTATTGCCAGCAAACGCCTCAATACAGGGGTATTATTACCCATTGTTTATGGTTTTTCTGTGATTAACTTTATTGCAGTCACTTACTTACCAAGCCACTTCATAACTCATTTAGAAACTAATCCAGCGGTAGGTTCACATATTATTATTGCGCTATTAGCTTACTCCATACTCAGCATTGCTAGCTTGTTTGCATTGCAATTGGCTTATTTAGATCACCGTTTAAAAAAGCATAAATTACCACTGACTAAAATCAATATGCCACCAATAATGACATTAGAAAAGAGCCTCTTTCAGTTTATCTTTATTGGTTTCATTTTACTAAGCTGTACGTTATTAACCGGGTTTATCTTTTTAGATGATATGTTTGCACAGGGTAAAGCGCACAAAGCAGCGCTCTCAATTGTTGCATGGGTTATTTATGGGGTGCTTCTATGGGGGCACTATAAAGAAGGGTGGCGTGGACGTTTAACCGTTTATGTGACCATTATTGGTTCATCACTGCTTACACTCGCCTATTTTGGCAGCCGTTTTGTACGTGAAATTATTCTTAGCTAAACCCAGCTAACGAGCAACTTTTCTCTAACACTTTATTTTCATTACCTTGTATTTGGGCAATCCGTTGCCCACGTAAGCACTCCCATTTTGTTACCGGGAATTGTTTATGCCAAGCGTTCATTAACTGTTTCTGCTGAGAACTCATCTTGTATTTTTTATAAGTCTCATGCATATAGATGTAACTTCGTGCTATTTGCCCGCGCGCATTTTGGGGTGGCTCAGCTTTCTTATTTTCAATTTTCATTTCACAGCGACCAAAACTACTTTTTTCCTCAGGTAACATAACAAAATTATAATTACTCCTACTTGCATTAACTGCACCAATCGCAGGGTATAAGTTGAACATATCTGACTGCATCAAACGATACTCTTGATTCACTTTCTCTGCACAACGTCGCCCTTTAAAGCTTTTCCCCTTATTAGTTACACATAAATCATTGCCTTCACGCCACTCACTAAAATTGCGTCCAAAGTTTTCCGCAGGCACAACATGCTCCCACTCCACTTTTTGAGCACGCTTTTTATATTTACTAGTGGTAAATCCAACAGGAGCAGTGATCTTCTTCTTTGTATCAAAACTCGCATCACAATAGATAGTTTTGCGCTGTTGCGCTGTTTGATAAACCTCTTTCTCAAGTATTCGTTTCGCTTTACTAAAAGAGTTATTGGTTTCGTTACCTTGGTTAGCAAAAACAGAAAATGGTAAGAGCAGTAAGAGAATTAAGTAATTGATGATAAATCCAGCGATAAAAATAAAAAAGCGAGTTTATCAGTATGTATAAGATCAGCTTAATTAAATAAAACTCACCAAATCATCAGAAAGAAAAAATAAGCTATCGGCTGTCAGCAAGTTCAAAACAAGAGTCATTAGCTGCTTAAGAGATAGTAGTCAGGGGTTAGATTGTAGTTTTTAGCTGATAGCTGACGGATTTCTTACAGACACAAAAAATCCCTTGAGACTTTCATCGCAAGGGCTTTATAAGAACGAACTAATTAAGAAAAATTATTTATTTTTAGCTGCTTCTTTTTCTTCTTTAACTTTCTCGCCAATGTTTTATATGCAGAGCATCAGATACTAGACGGACAAGGCATGTAGTTTTTTAACTCCATAGAGAACTGACCACCAAAGGAATCGCAAAGCTCTTCCGCTCATACCACTAGGCTATCGCCTAATTCGCCCTGCAGCATTGTACGTAATGAACTGAATTTAATACCCAAACATTCATGAATTTTGGACACAAAAAAGCCCTAACAACTTTCATTGTTAGGGCTTTAGAAAAATCAGCTAGTTAAGAAATATTATTTCTTTTTAGCAGCTTCTTTTTCTTCTTTAACTTTCTCGATCACTGCATCAGATACAGATGAAGGACAAGGCATGTAGTTTTTGAACTCCATAGAGAACTGACCACGGCCTGAAGTCATTGTACGTAGTGAACCGATGTAACCAAACATTTCTGAAAGTGGAACGTCAGCTTTAATACGAACACCAGAAGCACCAGGCTCTTGACCAGCGATCATGCCACGACGACGGCTAAGGTCACCGATTACATCACCAACGTGATCATCTGGAGTGAATACGTCTACAGCCATGATAGGCTCAAGAAGTTGTGCACCTGCTTTCGGGATAGACTGACGGAATGCACCACGTGCTGCTAATTCAAATGCTACTGCAGATGAATCCACGGCGTGGAAGCCACCATCGTAAAGTTCAACTTCAACGTCAAGTACAGGGAAACCAGCTAGAACACCAGTATCCATCATGCTGTTAAAGCCTTTCTCGATAGCTGGGAAGAATTCTTTTGGTACATTACCACCAACAACAATAGAGTTGAAAGTGAAGCCAGTACCAGGTTCGCCAGGCTTAATACGGTAATCGATTTTACCGAATTGACCAGAACCACCAGACTGTTTCTTATGCGTGTAAGAATCTTCAATTTCTTGAGTGATTGTTTCACGGTAAGCAACTTGAGGTTCGCCAACTACTAGCTCAACGCCGTATGTACGCTTAAGGATATCTACTTTGATATCTAAGTGAAGCTCACCCATACCAGACAGGATTGTTTCGCCTGAATCTTGGTCAGTTTCAACACGGAATGTTGGATCTTCTGCAACCATTTTACCGATAGCAATACCCATTTTCTCAGTAGAACCTTTATCTTTAGGTGTTACAGAGATAGAGATTACTGGTTCAGGGAAAACCATTGCTTCTAGAACGATTGGATCTTTTGGATCACATAATGTGTGACCAGTTTGAACGTTAGTCTTCATACCAACGATAGCGATGATATCACCCGCTTGTGCTGAAGTAAGTTCGTTACGATCATCAGCTTGCATTTCACACATACGACCAACACGCTCAGTTTTACCTGTAGCAGCGTTCATGATTGTATCGCCTTTCTTAAGCGTACCAGAGTAGATACGTACGAAAGTTAATGAACCAAAACGGTCATCTGTGATTTTGAATGCTAGAGCTTTGAATGTTTCTGAAGCATCAACTAGTGCGAAGTTACCGTTTGGCTCGCCTTCTTCATCTGTAAGAGGTTGTGGATCAACTTCTGTAGGTGAAGGTAGGTAATCAACAACAGCGTCAAGAATGTTTTGAACACCTTTGTTTTTGAATGCAGAACCACAGTAAGTTGGGAAGAAGTCCATTGTACGAGTACCTTTACGGATACAACGTTTAATGTCAGCTAATGCTGGCTCTTCGCCTTCAAGGTAAGCTTCAAGTAGCTCGTCATCTTGACCTAGTGCTTCTTCAAGCAACATTTCACGGTATTCTTCTACTTTGTCAACCATGTCCGCAGGAACATCAGTTACTTCGTAGTTTTCTGGAAGACCAGTGTCATCCCAGATGAATGCTTTACGAGTAAGAAGGTCAACAACACCAACGAAATCATCTTCGATACCGATTGGTAGAACCATTACTAGTGGGTTAGCACCAAGAACGTCTTGAGTTTGCTTAACAACGCGGTAGAAATCAGCACCCATACGGTCTAATTTGTTTACGAAGATAATACGTGCAACTTCTGAGTCATTCGCGTAACGCCAGTTAGTTTCTGATTGTGGTTCAACACCACCAGAACCACAGAATACACCAATACCACCATCAAGTACTTTAAGAGAACGGTATACTTCAACAGTGAAGTCAACGTGTCCAGGAGTATCGATAACGTTAAAACGGTGATCGTCCCAGAAACAAGTTACAGCAGCAGACTGGATAGTAATACCGCGCTCAGCTTCCTGTTCCATGAAGTCAGTTGTAGATTCGCCGTCATGTACTTCACCAGTTTTGTGGATCTGGCCAGTAAGTTTTAGGATACGCTCTGTAGTAGTGGTTTTACCCGCATCAACGTGCGCGAAAATACCGATATTTCTGTATTTTGATAAATCTGTCATTTTTTATACTCTGTTTAGTAAAAAATCGTGGTCAATATTCCGCGCGCATTATACCCAAAGATACTGTTAAACAGAACACAGAATTTGCAAAAAACTGAAAATATGTTGTTTTTTTCGCCAAAATTTCACTTGAATTGAGCAAAAGTAGCAAATTGTTAAAGGAGATAGCTAAAAGATCTCCTTATTTGAGGTGTAAGTTAATTGATTTTTTTTATTGTGGAATTAAAACCAATGCAAATAACATCGCAAAAACGAAACTACTAATTGCTGTATTTTTTAGCTGCTCATTAAACACATCACCCGAGTACAAATTATCATTAATAGCGCTATTTAATGCACAACAACTCTTAATCAAAGGGCTCATTGCCAATAGGAAACTATATTGCCAAGTTTGCGTATTTTCTAAGTTATAAAGGTAATAACAACTAAGCAGAGGCGCAGCGGTAATTAAAAATAGATGATATTTAAACGCACGAGCACGTCCAAACAACACAACTAGCGTGGTTTTGTTATGTTTACTGTCACTTTTAACATCGCGTATGTTATTAATGTTTAATACGGCAGCGGACAGGAAACCGATACTTGATGCGGGTAACAAGAGAGACCAGTCAAAACTGAGGTTATATAGATAGAAACTACCTACTACACCTAGTAATCCAAAAAATAGGAAAACAGCAATATCCCCCAGCGCACGGTAACCATAGGGTAGCCTTCCCATGGTATAAGTAATAGCGGCGATGATAGCGGCGCTACCTAAGCCTAGAAATAGTAACCAACTAAAAATATCATCCGAGAGCGCAACGGCTAATAAGCTAATCCCACTCAATAATGCCAACAGCGTGGTGATAATAATAGCAACTTTCATTGAAGCAGCTGTAATGGTTCCCGTTTGCATCGCGCGTTTCGGACCTACCCTATTTTCATCATCTGCGCCAGTTATTGCATCACCATAATCATTAGCAAGGTTCGACAAAATTTGTAATAACAAAGCAGTGCTTAACGATAATAGGAATATTGACAGGCTAAAAATTTGCTGGGAAGCTGCAATACCCCCTCCTACAATAATCGAAGCAGCGGCAAGTGGCAAAGTACGCAAACGTAAGGCACTTAACCAAATAGAAAAGTTATTCATCTTTTTTACCTAATATATATCAATAGAAATAGGCTTAAGCACAACATGGCTAAGCAAGCAGAAAAGCCCCTTATCTAATTTATATAAACTCTATATTGTGACAAGGTTATTTTCACGCTACATTAGCAAAATACCACCTATAAGAAAATGAGCAACTTTAACGCTATGATTGAAAATATTTGTAAACAGTTACAAGCATTTAAAGAAGCAGAAGGCGAGTTCCCTACAAAGAACCTAACCATTAAGCTTGAATATTTATCACTATTGCAACTTATTAAAGCGCAAAATGATATTTTCCCTGCAATCTATTGGCAAGACAAAGAGTTGCAACAAACAATTGTATGTTTAGGTGCGATAGAAGATCGTGAAACAATTCCCGAAGCGAATAATCAGGCCCGCTATTACGGAGGCCTAGCTTTCCAACAACAAGGGGAGCAATGGCCAGGTTTTCCTGCGATTAAATTTATCCGCCCAACACTTGAATTTATACAGCAAGATAAGAAGCTAACCCTAACTTGTCATTTTGACGGGCACTACTCAATCTGCAACACAATTGCATTAGTCGAACAGTTGCAACCTGCCACCCGCTTAAACAGCGTTAACGCAACGCTTATTTCACGCAATGATACCCCCAGCAAAAAACAATGGGCAGAACTAGTGGATATATTCATTGAATATAAAGCCTTATTACCTAAAGTGGTTTTATCACGACAAACTGAGCTGATATGTGAAAATAAAATTAACCACTTTGATCTACTGCATCAATGGCAACTCGCTAATCCAGCAAGCTTTCATTTTAGTTTTCAGTTCTCCGAAAAAGATGTCTTTATCGGATGTTCCCCTGAGCGCCTTTTTAGCCGTTTTCAAAGGCAATTAAAAACAGAAGCATTAGCGGGAACGGTCAATCGTGGCCGTAATGCCCGTGAAGACAATATTTTGTTACAAAGCCTACTCAGCGATAAAAAAATTGATCGTGAAAACTATCTTGTACAAGAGTTTATTATTGCTAATTTAAAGCGTTTAAAGGCCGAAGTTTTTTGTGATGAGCCGCATGTGATGCAACTTCATAATGTGCAGCACCTCTGTGTACCTATTCATGCACAGTTAACAAAACAGACTAGTGATGCTGACCTACTCTATAAACTGCACCCTACCCCCGCGGTTGGTGGTTCCCCAAAATTACCGGCATTGCAATTTATTAATGATAAAGAACCTTATCTTCGCGGTTGGTACGCCGGTGCAGTGGGTTACATCAGCCAAGAAAAAAGTGACTTTAGTGTTGCTATACGTAGTGCGTTAATCAGTGATAACAAAATTAAGTTATTTGCAGGCGCAGGTATTGTTACCGGATCAATTGCAGAGCAAGAGTGGCAAGAGTTAGATAATAAAATACATACGGTATTAGATATCATTACTCAACAAGAAGATAACACATGAAAACAACACAGGTTTTCCCGTCTAGCGCAGCTAATATAAACTTATTATGGGCATCATTGTTTATAGAGGAACTAATACGCCACGACATTACTGATTTCTGCATTGCACCGGGCTCACGCTCAACACCATTAACACTTGCTGTCGCTAACCACCCTAAAGCAACTACTCACTTACATATTGATGAACGAGGTTTAGGATTTTTAGCCTTAGGGTTAAGTCAAGTATCAAAAAAGCCGATAGTCATTATTACTACCTCAGGCACTGCAGTTGCTAACTTGTACCCTGCAGTCATTGAAGCCAGACAAAGTGGCCTATCTTTAATTGTTATCTCAGCGGATCGCCCTGCCTCTCTGATTAACTGCGGAGCAAATCAAGCCATTGAGCAACAAAATATGTTTGCCAATTATCCCATATTTTTTGAGCAGATTGTTCAACCAACTATTGATATCAAAGCCAACTATCTACTCACAACAATTGATCTTGGCCTTAACAAACAACAAAACCACCCTGCACCTATTCATTTTAATATCGCCTTTGCCGAGCCTCTCTATCCAACAGCAAAAACAGAGGATTACCAAAACTATTTAAGCAGTTTGAAAAGCTGGAGAACAAACGGGCTACCTTTTACCCAGTTTATTAACAACCAACTCGTTACAGCGCCAGAAAGCACCTACCTTAGTGGTAAAAAGGTATTATTGGTTATTGCGAAAATGAACTCAACAAAGCAAGCAAATGCTATTGTACAGTTTGCCAAAGAGAACAGTTTTCCACTGCTAGCTGATATTCAAAGCTCACAAAGTAGTGTGACCAATAACTTACACTATTACGACCTGCTACTTATTAATGAGAACTTCAACACGCTAATAAATCAGGCCGATATTATTATTCAATTTGGTGAACAGTTAATCAGCAAGCGTTTAACTGAGTTGATGAGTAATTTTAATGGGGAGTTACAGCTAGTCAAAAGTGGCGAAACACGTATCGATCCGAATCATCAACTAGATACTCGTTTCAACTGCGATACGATTGATTGGATAAAAGCACAAAAAGTTTCTCCGTCTTCAGTTAATAACAATTGGTCTAAAGCACTTACACAATACCACTGTGCTTTAGCAGAGAATATTATTGAACCATTTTTAGCCTTACAACCTTTCAGTGAAATGACAATAATCAATCAACTCGACAACTTGCTATTGATAGATAAACCTCTAGTTATCGGTAATAGCATGCCAATTCGCCTTGCAGATATGTTTATGAACTGTAACCAAGCAGAAGTATTCACAAATCGTGGCGCGAGTGGTATCGATGGATTATTAGCAACAGCGATTGGTGTTGCTAAAAAGAGCGATAAAAGCACAACGCTATTAATTGGCGATAGCTCGTTTTTATATGACTTGAACTCATTAGCACTCATCAAACAGCTGCACAGTACTTTTATTATCATTGTTATCAATAATGATGGGGGGGCTATTTTTAATATGTTACCCGTACCAGAACAACAGAAAGAAAACTTTTATCAACTACCACATGGACTTAATTTCAAAGCAAGCTGTGAACAATTTAGTATTGATTATTACAATCCAAATCAACTTCTTGATTTTGAAGTCTCTTATAATCAATGCTTACACGGCAAACACTCACTCATTGAGGTGACGCTGGAAAACCAACAAAGCGCGACTCAGCTAGAACAATTAAGAGAGCAGATTATTTATGCCACTTTATAAACAACAACAGGGTTGCAGCAATAACCCTACTTTAGTGTTTTTACATGGTTTTTTAGGTAATAGTAGCGATTGGAATGAAACGATAAATCTTCTTAACAACGATTTTCACTGTATATCAATTGATCTACCAGGTCATGGTGCCTCTGTTACCACAGCTAGTTCATTGCAGGATGGTTTTAACCACTGCCATGGATTAATTAAAGATGCTTTAAGTGACCTCAATGTTCAACAGTACAGCTTAATTGGGTACTCATTAGGGGGACGCATTGCACTTGATTACGCACGTACCCAGAATGATGACCGCTTAAAAACACTTTTATTAGAATCTAGCCACACAGGGTTAAACGACGAACAGACAAAAGAGCGTCGCTTTATGCAAGATCATAGCTGGGCAAAGAAGTTTGCAACACAAAGCATTATAGAAAGCTTATATGAATGGTATGACCAAGATATCTTTAGCGATCTTAGTGACGGAAAAAAAGAGATGATTATAAGTAAGCGTGCTGATAATTATGGTGTATCACTTGCTAACATGTTGCTTGCAACTAGCCTTGGAAAACAGACCGATGCGCTACCTTATCTGCAACAAACAGAGCTCACTGTGCACTACTGCTTTGGTGGAAAAGATAAAAAATTCAAAAACGTTTCAGCGCAACTAAATAACTTAAAACACATCAATGTTGTTGAGTTTGAAAAAGCAGGTCACAATATTCATCAACATGACGCACAACATTTTGCGCAGTTTATTTTGCAAAACCTAAGATAAGAATTATCAGCAGCCCCGGCCTTCCAGACAATATAAATAAACAAAATAGAGCTTAATATTTATGACAGATTTTTACGCACCAATCACTTGGACAAGCAGTGAATTAGAATTTAGCGATATCACTTATCTAAAAGCGGATGGCATTGCCAAAATAACCATCAACCGCCCACAAGTACGTAATGCGTTTCGTCCACAAACCGTGAATGAGATGATGCAAGCAATGAACGATGCTCGTTATGACGATAGCATCGGGGTTATCATTTTAACCGGTGAAGGCGACCTTGCATTTTGCTCAGGTGGCGACCAAAGCATTCGTGGTGATTCGGGCTATAAAGATGAAGTAGGTGGTGGTTTACACCTTAATGTATTAGATTTTCAACGCCAAATCCGTACTTGCCCTAAACCTGTTATAGCTATGGTTGCTGGTTATGCTGTTGGTGGTGGTCATGTATTACATATGATGTGTGATTTAACTATCGCAGCTGATAATGCAAAGTTTGGTCAAACCGGTCCTAAAGTAGGCTCATTTGATGGTGGCTGGGGTGCAAGTTACATGGCACGTATTGTAGGCCAAAAGAAAGCACGTGAAATTTGGTTCCTATGCCGCATGTATGATGCACAGGAAGCTGTTGATATGGGCCTTGTAAACACAGTGGTACCGCTTGCTGAACTTGAAAAAGAGACAGTAAAATGGTGCCGTGAAATTCTACAAAATAGCCCAATGGCATTACGCTGTTTAAAAGCAGCACTTAACGCAGATTGTGATGGTCAAGCGGGTTTACAAGAGCTTGCAGGTAATGCCACTATGTTATTTTATATGAGCGAAGAGGGCCAAGAGGGTCGTAATGCGTTCAATGAAAAACGTAAACCTGATTTCTCTAAATTTGGCCGTAACCCATAGTTGACAGACTTTTATAAAGGGTGATACTTTATCACCCTTCCTTTTATAGCGAACCTTATCAATAGAAAAAAACTATCGATCTAATTGGTATAAACAATTCGATTGTAACTATAATTTCCCGCATTATGTATTTCATAAATAAGCATAATTAAAAACGAACCAACTGATTAGTAACATATTCTTTATTAAGAGGAAATTCTCATGGTATTAGTAACAAAACAAGCACCTGATTTTACATCTGCAGCAGTACTAGGCAATGGCGAAATCGTAGATAACTTTAACTTTTCTGAGTTCACTAAAGGTAAAGAAGCAGTTATCTTTTTCTACCCGCTTGATTTCACGTTTGTATGTCCTTCTGAATTAATCGCATTCGACAAACGTTTTGGTGAATTCCAAGCACGTGGTGTTGAAGTAATTGGTGTTTCAATCGATTCTCAATTCTCTCATAACGCATGGCGTAACACTGCTATCAATGATGGCGGTATCGGTGCAGTTCAATACCCACTAGTTGCAGATGTTAAACACACAATTTGCCAAGCATACGGCGTTGAATTTGAAGAAGCTGGCGTTGCACTACGTGGTTCTTTCTTAATCGACAAAAACGGTGTTGTACGTCATCAAGTAGTTAACGACCTTCCACTAGGTCGTAACGTAGATGAAATGTTACGTATGGTTGACGCACTTCAATTCCACGAAGAGCACGGTGAAGTTTGTCCTGCACAATGGGCTAAAGATAAAGCAGCAATGGAAGCAACACCTGAAGGCGTAGCTAAATACCTAGCAGCTAACTCTGACGAGCTATAATCCAGATTTTTTAAATCTACATAGTTTGAACAAAAGGCCTCTTTATAGAGGTCTTTTTTGTTTCTGCTAAATACACTTTACTAAGATAGCCCTGTCCAGATATAGGCTAAAGACAAACAGCAATGGAAGCAACACCTGAAGGCGTAGCTAAATACCTAGCAGCTAATCCAGACGACTGTAGAAAATTAGTTATTAGTTAAAGGCAAAAAAAAGACCTCAATTAAGGTCTTTTGTTATAACAGGCTTGTAATTGTTTGGGCTGAGCCGTTACTTTAATGAAGCGTAGTAAGCGGCTAAGTTCGCCATATCAGCATCAGATAAAGACATCGCCTGTGGTGCCATAATGGCTGACATGCCACCTTTACGTTGGCCGGCTTTATAAGCCTTTAGGGATGAAACTAGGTAAGCCTCTTTTTGTCCTTTCAAATTTGGGTAGATAGGTGCAGGAGAAATACCATCTGCACCATGGCAAGCAGCGCAAACGGCAGACTTTGCTTTACCAGCAGCAGCATCACCTGCAGCAAAAGCAAAACTTGGCAGTGTCATAATTAATGATGCAATTAAAAATTTTTTCATTGATAGTCCCTTGGTTAGCTTAAAAAAATAATAAGTTTGATTGTAACCTCTTCACTGTTAAGAAACAGGAAAAGGTGGAAGTAATGTGAATATTAACGAATATGGTAAAGATCATTAATATTATCAAGATGATCGAAGTTAATTTTTAGATCTTTGAGAAGGCCATCTTTAACGGCGTAGATTGAGCCATGCGCCACGAGTTATTCAACAACCTGTCTAGAAGCAGTTTATCTCACTGTTTGTTGAATTTTGTACTTGGAATGGCGCCGGTATAGTAAACTCATCTTTTTCCTCTACTTAGAGATCTTACAGATCATGCTTATCCCATATCAATCGCTTGACAGTGAAACTCTTAACAACTTAATCGAATCTTTTATTTTACGCGAAGGCACGGATTATGGCGAAGCTGAGATATCACTAACAGATAAAAGTCAAAAAGTACTGCAACAGGTTAAAGAAGGTAATGTACTGATTCTCTACTCAGAATTAGAAGAAAGTGTCACGCTTATCCATAAACAGCAGTTCAATGAGCAATTATCAAGATAACTGATTATTATTCAAACAACCACTTGAGAGTAACTTCATAAAAATATAATAGATTTAAAATAAAATAATCATTTTGAGTATTAAATGTTGTTGCTTTTTGACAAAGGTCTAAGTTCTTACAAAACATAGGGCCATTAATGTTATCGGCAACACGTAAAAAGAGATACAATAAATGAACTTATTAATGACAGCAGTGTCATTTTACTCCTGTTGAAAAAATAACAACGAGAGATAGCCATTTAGCTATTCATACAGATTAAGGAAGTTCCATGATCATCACTAAACCGCAAACAGATCCTACATTAGAATGGTTTTTATCACATTGTCATACGCATAAGTACCCAGCAAAAAGCATGCTAATCCATGCAGGTGAAAAAGCGGATACTTTATACTTCATCGTAAAAGGTTCAGTTGCCGTTGTGATTAAAGATGAAGAAGGTAAAGAGATGATCTTATCTTACCTTAATCAAGGTGATTTTTTAGGTGAACTAGGCCTATTTGATAAAGCAGAAGAGCCAATTCGTAGCGCATCTGTTAAAGCAAAATCGCCATGTGAAGTTGCTGAGATCTCTTACAAGAAATTCCAACAGTTAATTACTGTTAACCCTGAAATTTTAATGCGTCTATCTAACCAAATGGCTAATCGTCTACAGATTACTAGCCAAAAAGTAGGTAACCTAGCATTTTTAGATGTAACAGGCCGTATCGCAAACACGCTACTTGATCTTGCTAAACAACCAGATGCAATGACTCACCCAGATGGCATGCAGATTAAAATTACACGTCAAGAGATTGGTCAAATCGTTGGTTGTTCTCGTGAAACCGTTGGTCGTATTCTTAAGATGCTTGAAGAGCAAGGTCTTATCTCTGCACACGGTAAAACAATTGTGGTATTTGGCACGCGCTAAATCACAACAATCACATTAATTTGATAAAAACCGCATTTATTGCGGTTTTTTTATATGTAAAACAGAGGATGATTTATAATATAGACTTGCTAAAAAAGCTATAAAGGATGATTATGCCCAGCTCGCTAATTAAAAAAAAATTTAGTTTACAACTCCATATCGCAACACTATTTACCGTTTTAATTATTATTTCAGGTGCCTCTTTAGGTTGGTATAGCTACTCTCAACTTAGCCAAAATATGCTAAATTCCGGTAAAACTTTATTCACCAACTCAAGTGATAGAGTAAGCCAAAAAATTAATCGCGAAAGCAAACATATTAACACCATGCTAAGAATTCTCACCGCTTCAAATTTAACCCGACAGAGTACAGAAGAGGAGATACTAACCACATTACCATTATTATCAGAGATGCTTAAGGGAACCACTAGCCTTTCTGCACTTTTTGTTGCATACCCTAATAATGACTTTTTTCTGTATAAAAAGGTGGCTTCAAAACTGATTTTAGATGAGTTCAACGCACCTAGTAATAGCTACTTTATGATGACATTGCGTCAATTAGGTAAGACAGTTCATCACTTTCATAACGCAAATGGTGAGCATTTAAAAACAGTCGAAGACAAAAATTATAATATAAAGGTAACAGAGCGTCCTTGGTATCAGAAGGCAAAAAAGAGTGAGAACTATATTGTTACCGATGCTTATCTTTTTCATGCTAGCCAAGAGTATGGCGTTACACTAGCGATTAAAGATAAAGCTTCCGGCTCCGTTATTGGAGCAGACTATACTTTGAGTAAACTATCTAAGTTACTTAAAGAGTTTCAATCATCGCCAAGTGCAAAGCGCATTGTATTAGATAAAAAGGGCAATGTTATCGCTTTTCAGGATACACAAGCATTGCTTTCTGAAGATGGAAGGTTTGATAAATTTAAATTAATCTCAGAAATTAACCAACCCGTTTTAAACTATGCTTTTGAGCACTATCAAAACCAAAAGGGCAGTATTTTATTCTCCTATAAGGGTGAAGATTGGTTAGGTAAGGTTTCAGACCTATCCACTAATAACAATTTATTACTCTTTCAAATAGTAAAAACCAAGGAGTTATTATCAGAGGCTTACCAGGCTCGCTATAAAAGCATTTTTATTACCCTGTTAATCATATTAGCGACCTTGCCAGTTGCTTGGTATTTTGCACGTTTATTAACAGCACCTATTAGTAGGTTAACGATAGATCTGGAAAAAATTAAAAACTTTGACTTTAGTGAGCAGATAACAAATAACAGCCCTATTGCTGAGATTGTAGAGCTCATTAGCGTAACAAATAATATGAAAGAGACAATCTCACACTTCCAAGATCTGTCCGCTTCGTTAGTTAGTAAACAGAGCTTTCAACAACTACTAAATAAAATTAGCCAGGAGTGTAATAACATCCCTAATAGCCAAGGGACGATTATTATTCTTAATGAAAAAAGTAACTATAAAATAGAACACTGTAACTTAGACATTTTGGATAAAGCTGAGAATGAAAAGCTGACTAAAAAGCTATCAGAACTTACGCTGAGCCTTGATACATTACAAAACAATAGCAAACACAGCATACCTGATAATATAAAACAGTTACTCACAGAGAACCTAAAAGCCTCATTTTCATTGAACTGGCAGTTAGTTCCCCTTAAGAATCGGGATGGCCAAAACTTAGGGTTAATTGCAGTATTAGAATCCCCTCACTTCCCGTTAAATAAAGGCAAATTGCAATACGCACAGGCTATTGCCAGTTTCTCAGCCCTCTCTATTCAAAGCCAACAGTTGCTTGCAGAGCAGAAACAGTTATTAGAGAGCTTTATCCTGCTTATTGCTGGTGCGATTGATAGTCAGTCCCCATACACAGGTGGTCATTGTGCCCGCGTGCCAGAGTTAACTAAAATGCTAAGCAAAGCTGCTTGTGACGTCAATGAAGGTACTTATAAAGAGTTTGATTTGTCAGAGGACCAGTGGGAAGAGTTACATATCGCTGCATGGTTACATGACTGTGGAAAAATTGTAACACCAGAATATATTGTTGATAAAGCAACAAAACTGGAAACAATATCCGATCGTCTAAATGAAATTAGAATGCGTTTTGAACTGTTAAAAACAGATGCACAGAAAAGTTACTGGCAGGGCTTAGCTGAAAATGGTGATAAACAGCAGCTCACTGAGCAACGTGATCTGCTACTTAAGCAACTCGATGAAGAGTTCGAATTTGTTGCAGAGTGTAATATTGGTGGCGAGTTTATGTCTGATGATAAAATAACACGACTGCAAAATATCGCTAAACGTACATGGACAAGAACTCTTAACAATAAAATAGGTATTGCGCCCCACCAAGTCACTAAGATTGCCGACTCTACGTTGCCTGCACAAGAAAATTTACTTGCCGATAAAACTGAACACCTTATCGAAAGAGAGCATGCTGAACTAACAGAGCAGGGTAATGAGTGGGGCTTTGATATGCAAACGCCTGAATATCGCTTTAATCGTGGAGAGCTTTATAATCTATCCATTAAACGCGGTACCTTAACCGCTGAAGATAGATTTATTATTAATGGTCATATGGTACATACCATTGTGATGTTATCAAAACTACCCTTTCCTGATCACCTCCAACAAATACCTACGATTGCTGGCGGACACCATGAAAAAATGGATGGCACAGGCTATCCGCGAAAAACTAATGCAGCTGAACTACCAGTCACAGCGAGAATAATGGTGGTTGCTGATATTTTTGAAGCATTAACCGCTTCCGATAGACCCTATAAAGAGCGCAAGTCCTTAAGCCAAGCTATCAAAATTATGAGCTTTATGGTGAAAGATGATCATATTGATCCTGAAGTATTTAAGTTGTTTTTAACATCAGGAACTTATCTAAAATATGCAGAAAATTATCTCTTAGAAGAGCAGATTGATGAGGTTGATATACAGCAATACCTATAACCAGCCCATTCTCCCCTTAAGCGCCACTAGTTGGCGCCTTTGTTATATTCACCAGAATCAAATTTATTAGGAATTGTTTTAATATGCTTATATTTCATGCTTGCTATACTTAATTCATCACCCGATGAATTAAGTAACTAACGGTTAGCATAAATGAGTAATGTAAAAAAAATAGGTCGACCGGCACACAATGATAACAAGCAAGGCAAGCTAATTAACGCAGCTAAAAAACTGTTTGTTGAGCATGACTATGACAAAGTATCAATACGTGCTATTGCAACTGAAGCAGACGTGGATAGCGCATTAATTCGTTATTACTTTCAGTCAAAGCTGGGTCTATTTACGGCCATGATGCAGGAAATGACAGCCCCTATTACCGCCCAACTAAACAGCCTTTATCAATCAACTAACGTAGACAGTGCAAGTGAACTATTGACGACTTATTACCGCGTAATGAGCCATAATCCAGACTTCCCCAAGTTAATTTTTAAAATTGCTTCTATGCCAGAAACAGCTAAAAACCAGGCATTAAA
>Ga0209395_1000685_pt1 | contig 48928 bp, 35 predicted proteins | sample GOMGulsemesocosm_3_FD_184635 | JGI IMG/M metagenome (GOLD analysis project Ga0209395, IMG submission 184635) | Methane-oxidizing microbial communities from mesocosms in the Gulf of Mexico - GOM9D Gulf of Mexico (SPAdes) (version 2) | ecosystem: Environmental > Aquatic > Marine > Cold seeps... | reverse complement strand
TTAAATCTCCGGTATCGATGATTTTTCGACTGGTATGATTGATAATTTCAAGGCGGTGTAAAATAAAATATCCCGAATAAAATCCGCCGACTGCACCTAAAATTAATGCCAGAAAAACAATCCAACGTAAGCCACTGATATAAGAAAACTTTAAATATCTGGCCGTTACATCTTGCCCAAGCAATAGTTGTAAACTGTCAGATAACATGACTTTTTGGGCGAAAATATATAGTGTACCTCGTTCATTAAGTGGTGATGAGTTAACAAGAAAATCAATACCAAATTTTTGTTTAAGGATAAAGTCCGCTAGGTTTATATTTCCTGCGATCTTCTTTCCTTGTGTAGTAGTAATTAAATATAATGTCTCAGATAATCCAGCAGAAGCATTGAGTTGCATGATATAATCCAATCCTGACATACCACTTTCCTGATAAATTTTTTGATAACTTAAGGCTAGTTTTTTCTGCTCGCTTTTACTTGTTTCAAAAAAATCTTGTTCATGTAAGATCAGCATAAAAGTAATCATTAACGCCAAAGTAAAGCAAAAAAAGCCACCATAAAACCAGGCTACTTTACGAATAGATAATTCACGAAAATCTATCATCATAGTTACTCTTTGGACTCAATCATATAACCCGCACCACGCACTGTTATTAACAAGGAATGTTCGTAACCTTTATCTATTTTGTTACGTAATCTGCTGATGTGAACATCAATAACATTAGTTTGTGGATCAAAGTGATAATCCCAAACATTCTCCAATAACATCGTTCGGGTAACCACTTGTCCTTTATGTTTTAAAAGATATTCTAATAAACGAAATTCGCGGGCTTGCAAGGCAATATTTTGACCACTACGGCATACTTTTCTCGATAACAAATCAAGCTCGAGATCGCCAACAGATAAATGCGTAGCATCAACCGAGTTGTTTTGTCGACGTCGATAAAGTGCATCAATTCTGGCCTGTAATTCAACAAAAGCAAAAGGTTTAACTAAATAATCATCGCCGCCACTTTGCAGACCTTTAACCCTGTCATCAATTTCACCGAGAGCACTCAAAATGAGCACCGGTGTATCATTTCCTGCTCCACGGATCGTCTTCACTATGGTTAGGCCATCGATAAAAGGTAACATCCTGTCAATAAGTAGCACATCATAAGAAGTCGTTGTTGCCAAAAACAAACCTTCTTTACCGTCAAAGGCTTGATCTGCCAAGTGTCCTTTTTCTTTGAGGCCTTTGGCAATGTATGCAGAAACGTCTTTATCGTCTTCAATGATCAATATACGCATAAGAGCAATTATCTCGATGGGAATAAGCCAACAATATGTAGCCAATCACAAGTGAACAGGTATCAGCATAACAAACTTTAATACACCTAAACATTACGATTAGTTAATGCGAGTTACCGGTTAACGTCAATATATACCCGTGCCACTTGAAGATGCAGGTTTCAGCAAATCGACAAGGGGTTAGCTACAAGGCATTGATTGAAGAGAATAGTTATTCTATTGTCGAAATCAATTATTGTTAAAATCAAAAGCGCAGGAGATGACCCTTTATCGACTTGCCTATAGGGAGCTAAGGGTGAAATCAGTTCTGCGTTGCAATACTTGATAAGGGAATAACCATTATCTTTGTATCGCGCCTTGCCCTGACCTCCTAGCTTAACTCTGAAATTGCATCTTCAAGTGGAACGGGTATAGTGATTGACCGCTGACTGCTTTAATTATTATAGAACATCAGATTTTCGACTTACTTTATCTAATAGATAGCTTCAAAAAGTCCGCCACATCAGACAAAAAAACAAATTCAAAACATCAATCTAATCCCAAATAATAGGCTTATATGTCCAAGCAACTTCAAGATCTATCTTGAAGTTGCTTAGGCATAAACATGATGTAGATCTAACTATTGCTCATCTTATTATCGATTAGCTTTAGACTTTTTATTCTATTGACATAGATCACTCTTATTCTTTTTTTGATCCGATATAAACGTATTTACGCTTACAAATACAATGTTTGAATTTAGAGTTACTGACTCTTTTGGATGAAATATGTTTAAAAAATCTTTGCTTTCACTCGCCTTAATTTCAGCATCATTACCTACCCATGTCGTTTTAGCAAACGAGGGTGATGTTATCCATCAAGGTATTGATGAACAAACCGAAGTGATGGTCATTATTGGTAAAACGCCAAGAAAAATACAAGATGTGGTTGGGGCTGTTTCTGTGATTAATGATGAAATGATCGATAATCAATTAGTCCACGACTTGTCAGATCTCGTTAAATACGAGATGGGCATTAATGTCATTAATTCAGGTAACCGTTTTGGCGATTCAAGCATAGCCATTCGTGGTGTATCAGGTAATCGTGTAGTTACAGAAATAGACGGTGTGCCTGTAGCAGAGCAGTTTAATGTCGGTAGTTACTCTAATTCAGGTCGTAATGCGATAGATCCGAGTTTAATTAAGCAAGTGGAAATATTAAGAGGGCCAGCATCAAGCATCTATGGTAGTGATGCAATTGGTGGCGTAGTTTCGTTTATCACCAAAAAACCATCAGATCTACTGAGCCAAACCGATAGAGATATTTATCTCGGCGCTAAAGTCGGATATCACTCTATTGATGACAGTCGTTCGCTTTCCTTAAATACCGCCCTAGCCAATGGCAAGTCCAGTGTACTTTTATCAGGTTCATTGCGCAAAGGCCATGAATTTGATCGTAATATCTCAACAGAGCTAACAGAGGATAAACAAAATAATGAAACACAATCTTTGTTGGCCAAATATTTTTATGAAATATCTGATAACCAAGAAATAAGTTTCAGTTACGACTATTTTAACCGTAAAAGTGAGAGTGAAATTAACGCTGTTCTTGGTTTGGGCCGTTTTAGTTCAACAACCAAGCTACAAGGGGATGATGAGACACAACGTGAAAACTTTGTCGTTAGTTATGAGTTTGTAAGTGACCTTGATTGGTTAGAAGGAGGATTTGTACGCTATTACGATCAAAAAACAGTAACAGAACAGCTAACTGATGAAGCGCGCACCTCTCGAGGAAAGGATTATATTTATGACCGTAATTTTACTTACAAGCAAAAGATACAAGGCTTAAGAGTAAATTTGTATACCAACCTATCATCCAACCATATCTCGCAGCATATTGGTTATGGCATCGAATATAGTGATAGTAAAACGACAGAATGGCGAGATGGATTACAAACGAATGTCGCAACGGGTGAATCAACAAATAACATTTTGAGTGAAATTTTTCCAGTAAGAGATTTTCCGATATCAACAGTAAAAGAAATAGGAATTTACCTTAATGACGAAATTACTTTTGATCATAGCTCGATTACACTGATCCCAGCGATTCGCTATGACAAGTATGAATTAACACCTAAAACTGATGCGCTTTATTTAGAAGATAACCCGACAACAACGATAGTTAATATCAATGAAGAAAGCTTTTCTCCAAAATTAAGTGTGGTTTATCAAATAAATGACGATAGTAAAATGTATCTTCAATATGTAAAGGGCTTTAGGGCTCCACCATTTGAGGACGCAAATATTGGTTTAGACATTGCCATGTTAAAAATGCGTGCGATACCCAACCCTGATTTAAAATCTGAAACTACCGATGGTTATGAAATAGGTTACAATTACAGCATTAATAATCATCAAGTTGCTATTGTCGCTTTTTATAATGACTATGAGAATTTCATCCAGACTAAGGTTAATTTAGGTTTTGATCCTGAAATAGGACGTACTATTTTCCAATCACAAAATATCGATAATACTGAAATTTATGGTGCTGAAGTTAGCTATAAAGGAAGGTTTGAACACGTATTTTCGCCTAATGATGCTTTACTCACTTATGCCAACTTATTCTGGAGTAAGGGTGAGAATAAAGATACTGAACAGGCACTAAATGAGATAGAGCCCAATCATGCATTGTTAGGTGTACAGTGGTTTAATGCCAATGAAAACTTGTCTCTCGCATTAAATGCCAATCTAGTTGACGCTAAATCAGACCTTGATGACCCCGAAAATATTTTAGTGACCACATCTGGTTATGTAACCTTTGATCTAATAACCAACTATCATATTAATAAACAATTAGTTGTAGCTGCTGCGATTAATAATTTAACCGACCGTCAATATTGGCAGTGGTCAGATGTTGCAGGCTTTACTGCTGACGATCCATTATTAGCAACATTAGTAGCGCCAGGGATCAATGGTTCGTTGCAGTTAAAATATATTTGGTAGGTATAATTTAGCCTTAATTTAAGTCTAATTAAAGAAAAGCACTTGTTATCTTGTTATATAACCAGTGCTTTTCAAATTGCCTTTATTTAACTATCACCAAACCTGTCATCTTAGGATGCGGGCCACAAATATAAGAAAACTCACCTCTACTAGCAAACGTCATTTGATAGCTTTCATCAGGAAAAAATAATTGGGTTCCGTTGTCACTAACGATTTAAACCATACGCTATGATATTGTCTCTTTTCAATATTCCTCCATACCATTTTTACGACACGTTTTAATGTATGCGTAATCAAATTCAACTATCAGAGTTTTCAATTGCTCATGCAAGTTAAAGTCATGTAGTTAACATCTTGAATTACATCGAAGGTTCAAACTAATTGGTATAAAGCATTACAGGTAAAATACGTTTAAAAAGGACTCTTTTGATAATCATCTTATGCATTGTAATTGCGTGATTTTCTCTTTAGATCTTTAACTCTTTAGTCCCTGAGTTGTTACCAGTCATAGACTTATAGTTAACTCATTGTTACATTTTGATATTGCGCTATTACGCTTTTTAAAATGGAATGGAAATATAAATTACCTGAACTATAAATAACTGAACTATGAATAACCAGCACTCGCTCATTATCCATAGTTCAGATTTTCTTGGCAGTTTCGACGTTACTGTTTTGTGGCATTAACTTCCGCTTTCTTATTATCTAAACCCAGCTTATAACCAAAAGATACATGATGATATCTCGCGCTGGAATAATCATCATGGATAGCAAAACCGAAGTTATATAGCTTGCCCTCAACTAATGATATATCCCCTGCTTTATCTGATTTTAGTGGACGTTTAATCATAACTGTCCAAGTATCATTTTTAAGTATGGCTTGTGTTTCTCCACCTTGGCCACCATGCATAGTCCGTTCAGCCAAAATGCTACCATCTTCAAGCGAGTTATCACCAGATTTTACCCGTACCAAGTCGATAAACTGTTGTGCTTTTAAATTGGCACTTATCTCCTCTTCACTTTTCAGCTTATCCCAGCCACCTAATGCCTTGCCTCCTCGACCTTTTAACTCAAGTTTTGTACGTGTTTCTTTTAAGTACTTTGAGACCCCATTATTTGCTTTGGGGCCAAAGTTTAGTCGTTTGGCCAAGTTGCTACCTTGTAATGTTTCTTGAGTCGGTGCAAAAGGCATCGAATTAGCATCAGCGTGACATGTTGCCCAGCACCCTGCCCTATCAGCGTATTCAACATCATCTGTAGCGATCATATAGGCCAATTTAATTTGGTTATTAGGATCCATTTTACCACCTTCAACAAAAGGTACTGCATTGTGTTCGCCATTGGGCCAGCTAAATTTAAGGTATAAATTTTTGGCATCATGAGTCGCATCAATGGTGACTGAAATACTACCGCGTTTATTTGGAATAATATTGGGTTCAACTATTTTTTCGCTCATCCCTGATACAATTAATTGTCCAATATCGGCTATTTCTTCACCATGACATTCAATACAACGATCACCTTTAGAAAATGCTCGTTTACCTCCATGCCTGCGACCTAACACCCATTCAAGAGAAGCAATTCCAGGATAGAAAACACCAATATCTTTTGAGCTAGCTTTTGACCAATCAATATTGAAACTAGCAGATGACGGTTTTTTAGTTGCTAAAGGTAATGTAGCACTAGGAGTTACACTAATATTTTCCAATGCCGCTTTAACGGCTTTTTCAATTTTCTCTTGTTGTTTATTTTTCTCAGCCATTTTTTCTGCTTTTAATGCCGCAGCTTGTGCTGCTTCTTTCGCTTCGACTCTGGCTAAACCATCTCTATAAGCTTGTGGAACTTCACGGATATAGTTGACATCAGGTGCTTCAAGAGCTTCCAATTCTTCATCTGTTAGCTTGTCTCTCACGTTGTGGTGAGCAATGCCTTTATGACAATCAATACAAGTTTGTCCAGTCTCAAAAGCATTTAAATGTTGTTTACGTGCTCTTGGTTTTTGAAATTCAGGGTTCATCGATTCAAAGTTATGACAATTACGACACTCTCGTGAATCGGTTGTTTTCATATCGCTCCATACACTTTTAGCAAGTTCGAGTCGATGTTCATTAAATTTTTCAGGCGTATCTATCTTGCCTGTTAACCAGAAAAACACTTCTCGTGAAGCTTTGATTTTACGTACAACTTTATGGATCCAGGGACGTGGTACATGACAATCAGGACAACCCGCTCTTACCCCAGTACGATTTGAGAAATGAATAGAAGGTTTATATTCTTGATAAACGTTGTCTTCCATTTCGTGACAACTGATACAAAATTCTGTTTGGTTTGTTGCTTCCATTGCGGTATTAAAGCCCCCCCAGAAAATGATACCGACGACAAAAAATACCACTGCACCAGCAATAGTTGTACCTAAGATTGTTTTGCGAGACCAGAAACTCGGCTTATTTAAAGGGTTATCCATAATTTACTCGTGAATATTAAATGAGTAGGACGAGCATAACCGATAGATTATGCTCGTATTTTTGTAAAAAATTAACGAACCTTATTGAGATTTTAGTTCGTTAGATTCAGCACAAAACAACTAGGTTTTGTGGTTCATGCGGTTATAAACGTTGAATTTACCTGTAGGTGTCGTTAACCCTTTAATACGATGCTTCTCTTTAAGTGTTTTGGCATCATATACTACGATTTCACCCGTTGGATTTTTTGCATCTTTACGGTTCCAAACAGATACCCAAACCTCAGTACCACCTTTGTTAAATTCCATATGAAGTGCCGCTTTACCTTCATCAGTTGTTACACGAATGGTTTTAACAATTTCGTGAGTATCTTTATCAAAGACTTGTACTGATTGTTGTATTTCTGGCTCAGGATGTTTTAACTGATCAGCCCAAACATATTGAGAATTTTCATGGGTACGAATAAATGCACCAGCACCATCAGTTTCAACTTCGTAACACATTTTCCAAGCGTTATCAGGGTGGCCAACAGGATCGTTACCCCAAACAGAGACTAACCCCGTACCTAAATGCGTAGTGCCGCCAACAGGACCACATTTTGCATCAATCCAGTTAGCTCCAGGACCTGGATGTGGCAAACTATCAACATCAATCATAGCTTCCAATTTACGTGTTTTGCTGTCGACAATAACCATTTTGTTTGAAGCATTGGCAGCAATTTGGAAGTAACGACCTGTTGGATCGAAGAAACCATCATGTAAAAATTCAGTAGAATCAATCTGGGTAATGGTTAAGTTATCAATATCACGATAATCAACTTGCCACATTTGACCTAGCTCTTTAACAGCAACCATGAAAGTTGACTCGTTTGGCGTTGTATAGATTGCCGCTACACGTGCCTCATTGATGAATTCACCTTTGGTATTAATACCACGAGTTGAAATAACTTTAAGTGGGTTTAGTGTTACCGCATCCATGATAACGAAATGAGAAGGCCAGTAACCGCCAGCTATAACGTATTTACCGTCACCTGATACAGCGATATCACGAGCATCATATGCCATCTTAGTTTCAGCCACTAACATCTTGTCAGGTGTCTGCCACAAATCGATTTTGTTTACTTTGCCATCACGACCAATGGTATACCAAAAACGACCTACATCTTTAGCGTGATCAACTTTATGGTGTTCCGTGCCTTTGATTACATGTACAGCGTAACCTGTATCGATATGGGTGATGATTTTTTTAGTATCACCATCAATAATGGCGGCGGTACCGGCATCACGTTCAATCACAACAAAGAAGTTTTTCCAGTTCAAACCATGCATAGGTTTTGTTGGATAATCTTTAGGAGCAATATACTCTTTAGTATGTGAACGCATTTGTGCAATTGACATTTCCGGTGGCACAGGCGGTGTCATTTGAATGAATGTAGCAAGATTTGCGATTTCTTTCTTAGAGAAAATATCGTCAAAGTTATTCATGCCACCTTCAGTGCCTAAAGAAATAATTTTCTCTAAACGCTTTTGTCCTTTTTTTAATGTATTTTCTGGCTCTAAATTTTTACCGGTAGCACCTTTACGCAAGACACCATGACAACCCGCACAGCGTTGAAAATAGTGTAATTCTGCTTTATCAAAGTCAGCCTTTGATAGTGTAGGTTCAGCAGCTGAAACCCCCAAACTTAACCCTGTAGCTGCCATTCCAACGGCAAGACCAATAACGGATAAACCCGCTTTTATTGCTTTCATTATAACTCTCCTGAGATCATTCAAAAATAGAATCTGTGAGTAGAAAGTATTGTAAATACGATGATTTTTATTTGGAAAATCTAAAGACCATCTTGTTAACTAAAATACTGACAATAAATGAACAAATTAATCGCTTGTTGATTTATTGGTTTTCTACCTTATGTCAACAACTATTACTTATAAGAGCATTTATTTTTATAATCTAGATCAAGTTTTTTGACTGATTTTTAACCTTTAATAAGGAATGTTGATCTAACACAAATTAGCAGCGCACTTTTTTACCATCACGCTAACACCATAATTAAATTAGATTTTTTCTTATATAGTAATTATAAAAACAGCCATAAATTCGCTTTCGTGACTAATATCATTTTTATTAATTGCTACTCGCTATTCTTTGTAAATTCAGGAGGGTTTATTTGATATTTATCATCCGCTATCACGCTCATTTTTTCACCAAAGTTAACAAACTACCTTTTGTTTAATTAAATTGGTTGATGAAGTCATTTAAGCTAGATGATATATATTTTCACGATTAGAGAATGCGAATCATTTCATACCCGTGCTACTTCAAAATGCGGGTTTCAGTTTAAATTTAAAAGGCTTTAGGCAAGGCTGATAGTTTTAGGTATAGTCATTCTATGTCTAAATTATCTAACGCTGCATAAAGTCTTTTAGAATCAACCCAAAGGGAAGTGCTTTAATCATAAACCTCAGCGTTATCATACTTGAAAATGTGCCTACATTTCCTACGTATGATGCCTTGATTTTTATGATTATAGCGCTTCTGAATTCCCGCATTTTGAAGTAGCACGGGTATATGCATAATTCTAGTGGATAAATTTTTCTACAATATTTAAGGAACTGTTGATCTTTTGAATTCAACAGTTCCTAATATTATCTTGTTTTTTTCATTTCAATGATGATGAAATGTGCATGAGATCCTTTTAGTGAGATATTGATCTTACCTGCACTACTTAATTCTAAAGAATCTCTTTCATCAAGTGCTGGGTAACCTTCGATATGCAAACTGCCCTCAATACAATTAATATAAGCCTGTCTACCTGGTTTTAATTCAAACGTCACCTTTGCACGAGAATCAGTGAGTTCAGATGCATACAAATTGACATCTGCATTAACAGACAAAGACGTTGTAACCTTATTTTTTGGGTTACCAATAATATGTAATAACTTATTCTCTCTATCGGCTAAGTCAAATTGCTTATGTTCATAACGAACAGCCCCACCATTTTTAGGTGGCATAATCCAGATTTGTAAAAAACGACACCATTCATTTTGTTTATTGAGCTCTGAATGCCAAATACCAGTGCCTGCAGAAATAGCTTGTACATGACCACGACCAATGGTTTCTTCTTTCTTAGTAATATTATCCCAATGTGTTAATTTCCCTTTAATTACATAGCTGATAATTTCCATATTTTTATGGGAATGGCGACCAAATCCGCTGCGAGGCTTTATATCGTCATCATTCAATACCCGCAATGCGCCAAAGTTCATTCGCGTTGGGTCGTAATAATTCGCAAATGAAAAATGAAAACGTGTATTGGCCGGATGCATATGACTACTAGGTAAATAGTATAATTCTGATGCGTTAATTTTCTGATAACTTGCTTTCATTTTAATTTCTCTAAGGTAATGGCTATGATTAATGGTCGTTGCTAGCCAATGGTTAACATCGGCCAAGTCAGCATTAACCCAAACGTTGCTTTAATACGTTATCCAGTGAGAATTTACCTGCGCCACTAAACATCAATGAAATTGATATCGCTAATAATGCCAGCGCAAATTCATAGCCATTGCTACTCATAAATAAACCATTAACAAGATGTACACTAAAAATAGCTACCAACATGGTGATGCTAAGCATTAAAGCCGCAGGGCGAACCAGTAGGCCTATTAATAATGCAATACCACCAAAAAACTCTGCACTACCTGCTAAAAGCGCTAGTAGATATCCAGGTTCAAGACCTACCGATGCCATCCACTGGCCTGTACCTTCAAGCCCATAACCACCAAACCAAGCAAATAATTTTTGTGCTCCGTGAGCGATAAAAATAATGGCTACAGGAATTCTAAGGGCTAAAGTGGAGAAACCGGCTTGTGTTGTGAGCATTTTTTTAAAAAAAGAAGACTTCATTATATTCTCCAAAGTTCGTTGTTTTTGAATGTTGAAACTATTATATTTAATGACGATAATGATTAATAACGGTTATATTTGAACATTTAGTTCAAAAGGATTGATGTAATGACTTCACCGATAACACTTGATGCCTTAAAAGTACTCGACGCCATTGAACGTAAAAAAAGTTTTGCTGGTGCCGCAGATGAATTATTTCGCGTGCCATCTGCTATTTCCTATACCGTGAACAAGCTTGAAGAGGATCTTGATATTGCGTTGTTTGATCGTAGTAAACGCAAAGCACAATTAACACCGGTCGGCAATATGCTGGTAGAGCAAGGCCGACTTATTTTAAAGGCCACAGACGAACTCACTCATATGGCAAAACAATCAGCCAAAGGTTGGGAGTTGGAACTACGCATTTGTATTGATAGTATTTTACTGTTTCAGCCTATTTATAATGCTATCGCCCAATTTCAACAACAATACCCATGGATAAATATAAAAGTGACTGAAGAAGTCTTTGGTGGTACTTGGGATTCATTGATCGCAGGAAGTTCCGATCTGATTATTGGTGCTACAGGAGAGGCATACAACAGTGACTTTGCTATCCATAAATTAGGTAATGTTGACTTTATTTTTGCCGTAGCAAAAGATCATCCACTAATTAACGTACAACAACCTCTTTCAAATGAAATGATTAAAAAATATCCTTCGGTGGTAGTCGCGGATAGCTCAAGACACTTACCGGGACGTTCCGTAGGTTTACTTGATGGCCAAGCTCGTATTACGGTGCCGACAATAGAGAAAAAAATAGAAGCGCATATGCTTGGTTTAGGCGTGGGATTTCTGCCCATTCATCGTATTAAAAATCAATTAGCATCGGGACAACTTGTTAACTTAGTATTAGAAAAGTCTGAAAATAGAGATACCCCTTTATGCATGGCGTGGCGTAAAGACAATCAAGGCAAAGCACTGGCATGGTTTGTTAACAATATCCAACAAATGACAGTAAAGTTATTTTAGCTAATATCTTCACTATTGCTGCATAGCCAACTTAAAAAGGCCACATTCAATATTATAATTTGGATTAGTTTTTCTATCGACAACGCCGCCATAAGCGGCTAAAGGATGACATTAGTCTTATTGTAATCCACTAACATCCACACTAATATATCCCGTGATAACACTATTGTCTGTCCTTGTTATTGAGAAATTCCCCTCAAAGTTTTTCTTGTCTGCTGATATTAAATCTATCCAGCCAGACTCATCAAACCAATCTATTTCAGAATTATCAAATGTTTCGATATTTCCTTCCGTATAAACCCATATAAAAATGTCTAGAAATTCTGTTTCTGTATCTAAACTTCCAAAATTATATAAACCAGAGGGAGGATTACCGATAAATGAGAAGAATATATCCATGCCTACTTGTTCACCATCTTCTTCAATGTTTTCTCCAGGGAAAGTAAATATGTATGTACTACTCTCATTATTTTCTGATAGTGTTTGCTTAACCTGTTGAGTACAAATTTCTGCTGTAGCGGAGTACTCAAACGGACCATTTAAGTAGATTGTTCCGTCACTATAAATAGTATTTTTGGATTCTATATAAGTTAGGGTTTTACGTACTGACTTTATTGCATTTATTCCCTTCCAAATAGCATCAACTTCAAATTCTTGTACCAAAACACCATTTTTATAAAGGTATGACTCAGAAGAATCTATATCACCCAAAGGGAAATATTCATTGTTTGTTTTAGTACCACTATAATCATAATCTTTTTCTGCTGTCCCATCCCAAATTTGTAAGCATGTCGCATTTTTTATTCCGTTTTCTGTATCTTCAATATAAGTTTGAATTTTTTTTGTCGTTGTTTTTAATATTCGTATGTCACTTTTACTTATATAGGTAATAGTATTCTCTAACAACCAAGTACCTGTCATGTTAGGTATTTGGTTGCTTCTATCAACACGGATATCACATGCACTTAGATAAAGAGAAATTAAAACAAACCCTAGTTTTTTGAACACATAAATCTCCTAGTTAAAAAATAAGTCTAACGCCTTATTCAGAGGCAGAGACCAACAGTTTTTGTCCTTTTAAATAACTTATTATGTGCTTATAAAAATCAGAATACCTTGATTTTGAACAATAAGAACTCATATAAATCATGACCCTATGGCACATGTTAACTTCCTATTATGCTGAGAAGAATAACTCCAGACGGATTTGATATATATGTCTATAAAGCTAGGACCAAATCCTAAAGAAGACGATGGAACTAAAGTTTCACTCTGATTTTTTCGTACAATTATGTAACCCATCTTAAAAGAGAGCCATAGCTTGTAATCAATGAGTAACTTGGGAGCTTGTTCTGTATTACTGGATCAAGAAAATCATTGTCCACCGTTATAAATCGACTCTTTCTAGTTTGAAATTTATTATTAGCTTCGCTTTGATGATAATTATTCATTGTGACGTTAGATTATCCTGCCAAATTGTTAGTTCATCGCAACTCTCTGTTAATTCTATTTATTTAATTATAAGTTGAACCTTAATTTCGTTTGATTTTTTAACAACCATAGAGTCGTTAGTTAAAGTGAAGTTATTTTTAGTACTATTCTCGACGATTTTTTTAACAACCAGCAATAATTTGTAAAAAATAAATCGACCTTTGAGCTCGGAGAAAATTTTACATCATTGTCGATTAAGGAATGTACTGTTTGTTACTTATGGGAAATAGTAAGGTTGAGTAAATATGTAAATAGGTGCGATTATCGAAAATATACACGCCGCTTAAATTTCAAAAAACTAGGTATTATATTAATAAAAATTCAATGTAATTAATAGATTAGTGTATTTGTTGAATTCAAAATAGGAAAAAATTATGAAGCATATTTGTATTGTATCTGTTCTGCTGCTTTCTGTACTAACGATAAGTAGCAAAAGCTATGGTCAAGATGAATTTCCAGTCTTAGAAGATCGTTATTTTGGTCAAAAGCCACCGGGCTTAATCCCTGAATTGTTTGCTCCTGGTCTAATTTCAACAGAAAAGTATCGTGAAACTGTTGTCACTTTTTTACCAAGTATGAAGGAGCTCTCTTTCACTAGGTCTGGTGGAAAATATAAAAAACCTACATTGTTTGTTATGCAATACAAGAATAATAAATGGAGCAGGAAGTCTATCTTATCAGCCGATAGAGCTAAGTATGAAGAGCGATTCAATCCTGGTTTGTCAGAGATGAAAAGGCATGAACGTTTCAAAGATATTCCCATCACGGGTTTCACGGTATCAGCTAAAGGAACTTATTATTTTTATTTTATCGATTTCGAAAGAAATGGAAGTGGTCATATGAGCTATTCACGTCTTATCAACGGCAAATATGAAAATCCTCAAAAAATGAGCGAGAAAATTAACACAGGAAAATATATTGCCCACCCTTTCATTGCTCCAGATGAATCCTATTTAATGTGGGATGCTGAGAAAGAAAATGAAAATACGCCTGATATCTATATTAGTTTTCGACAGAAAGATGGTTCATGGGGAACAGCAATTAACATGGGAGACAAGATAAATACAGCGGCTTATGAGCAGCGCCCGAGGGTGACACCCGATGGAAAATATTTATTTTTTTGGCGGGGAGAAGAAAAGGTTAGAGAAGATGGCAGTCGTCATTGGGTAGGAAACCCTCATTGGGTGGATGCTCAGTTTATTGAGAATCTCAGGCCTAAACTCTAATTCATATAACACTCGCAGCAAGCGCTACGCTAAAAAGCGGTGTGCCTCCTGCGAGCGTTGAACGCCCGTTATCTATAGCTGACATTCATTTTCCAGTAATCAACTGGTGACAGTAATCGACTGACAGTAATTGACAGTAATCGACTGACAGCAATTGACAGTAATCAACTGGCAGCAATTGACAGTAATCGACTGACAGTAATTGGCAGTAATCAACTGGCAGCAATTGACAGTAATCGACTGGCAGTAATTGGCAGTAATCGACTGGCAGCAATTGATAGTAATCGACTGGCAGTAATTGACAGTAATCGACTGGCAGTAATTAGCAGTAATCGACTGACAGTAATTGGCAGTAATCGGCTGACAGTAATTGGCAGTAATCGACTGACAGCAATGGGCAGTTTGCTGCCGACAGTAAAACCTTTATTCATGTTTACAAATTTGCATTTTCTGGGTGTATTTATCATAAATAACAGCAACCTAGCTTATTTCAGCAAGCTAGACTGCACATCAAAAAGTCGATTGAAATATGTTAACTCATTATACAAATGCGGCTTTATTACTCGCAATATAGTCTTTTAGTTGAGTTAATGGTCGCCCTAATAGTGCCTCGCCATCAGGGCTTACTATTGCCGCTTGATTTGTTGCAAAGACTTCAAACAATTCAAGCATGCCTTTTGCTTGCCATTCTGGCCAGCCAGTAGATAAGAGTGAATCTAACGTTTGTTCTTCTGCAGGAGAAACATAAGCAACTGCTTTACCAGTAACATGGGTAAAAATTTTCGCCATGTCTTCACCAGTCAATAATGTTGGGCCCGTTACATTATAGGCTTTGTTATCGTGCCCTGACGTCGTCAAAACATTAGCCGCCATTTCACCAATATCAGCCACACTTAAAGGTGCAAAACTACCTTCTCGGACGCCAAAGTATAAGCCGCCTTGTTTAATGCCGTCTGCCCAACCGAAGAAGTTGTCTTGAAAAAATATAGTACGTAAATGTGTCCAATTAAGGCCTGATTGTTCTAAATATTTCTCTCCTGCTCTAAATTGACGAGCGAATAGAATTGCTTCATATTCCGCGCCAACAACAGAGTAAAACAGAAATTGCTTAACAGAACCAGCCTGTACTGCTGCATCAATTGCGTTTTTGGCATGTTGTTCTCTATTTTTAACATTACCGGGGATCATAAATACTTTTGTTACGTCTTGGTACGCCGCTGTTAATGTTTCTGGTTTATCAAGATCAATGATCACCGTTTCAATTGAGGGATATTTTTGCTTTAATTGTACTGCTTTATCAGCGCTGCGAACTGCTGCACGAATAATGTCTTTAGATTGTTGTTTGTTAACTAAAGATTCAATAGTCGCTATACCGTTATTACCTGCTGCGCCAATAATCAAAATAGTTTGATTGTTCATAATTTTTCTCCAGAGTTTGTTTAACATATCATTTTCCAAAATGACCATTAGCCATTAATTTATGTAGGTGTTTATTCGTTAAAGAGATATTAAAACAAAATAAAGATAAGATATAACGTAAGTTATTGACCATTTAATTCAATATATTTGAACTAATATTTTATTGTTACTACGGTCTGTTCAATAGCTTTGGCGTCGAAAAAACATAATAATTAGCTATAGAGTGAATGTACCTATTACCGAGTTAGTCTTACTAAATTTAGGTATATACCCAAACGACTTCAGGATGTTGGCTATATAGATTTTACTGCTACTTTTTAAACCTACCACTCAAATAACTCTAGAACCTCATTTTTAGCTTTAAAAATAACTCTGTACTACTCTTTTTAGAGGTAGACATAAACTAAAGCTCATTATGCTCATCAACATTAAGCAAATACTTTTTGAATCGATAAAGGAAGCACTAGAAGTTAATCCCAATGCGATTGGTTTCTTCGATAAAGACTTCAAATTAATTTATTGTAATGATGTAATGGCAAGCTTGTTTGGTAAAACTAAAGAAGAGGCAATAGGTACAGCTCAAAAGGCGCTTTTAAAAGAAGCTTATGAGCTATCAAAAGGAGTTAAAATAGATACAGATAATTTTGAGGCTTGGTTTGAAGAATTAAATTGTACTCAACAATGCATTTTAGATAGTCAATTTGAAACCGATACTAATGAAGGTCATTTTTTTAAAGTCACGAGGATCACACTTAGCAATGGTATAACTCTAGTAACCGGCACTGATATTACTGAACTAAAACAAACACAAAGATCCTTAGAATCGGCTATTGCCGACATAGAAACTATTGCAAATACCGACCAACTTACCGGTATCTTCAATCGCCGATACTTTGCCGACTTATCAGAAAAAGAGTTGGCACGCAGTAAGCGTTATAAAGAAGTATTTTCATTATTAGTATTAGATCTAGATAACTTCAAATCAGTAAATGATAACTATGGTCATCATGTGGGTGATGAGGTGTTGATCAACGTTGCAAAAACTTGCAATGCACAATTACGAACCAGCGATGCTTTATGTCGTATCGGCGGCGAAGAATTTGCAATACTGCTGCCTCATACCAAGGCAAACTCTGCGTTAGAAATTGCTGAAAGGGTACGTTCATCAGTAAAAGCAAGCCGTATTAGCTATGGACAAAACAATCAGACGTTAACTGTCTCCGTTTCCATTGGGGTTACTGAATTTAGTGAAAAAGACAGTGCTATTTCAGATTTATTATTAAGAGCAGACAAGGCTTTATATCAGGCAAAAAGATCTGGTCGCGATAAATGTATTTTACATTCATATCCAGACTAACAAAGTAGCATCACCGTTATATAAAGCAATTATACTTATTAAGTAATCTGAGTTAAGTAGCAGGTATTTTCATCATTGCTGTTTGCAAGCGCTGCAGAGCATCTTCTGATTTTTTCTCCACTTTAGACTTAAAATACAGTGCATTTATTGCCACCAAAGCAACATTGGGCAAGGTATAATCTAATGTTCTTTCAAACACGGTTTTATCTACGGCTATGCGACTATCCATATTATGTACTCGATACTGCAGTTTAATCTTCGCGCCATTCGTTGTATTTTGGGCGTGAGCTATCCAACTTTCGCTGGTATTTTGTATTACCTGCCAGTGTAGGTGATTTTGACCAAGGGGAGTTTCAATTTGTTCATCAAAAGTTTCCCCTTTGGTGAATGGGCGCTGAGAACTTGCCACGATTGTTGAAGACTGCGGGTGCCATTGTGACCATAATCCGGGGGAACTAGCATATGCTAAGACTTCTGCAGGAGGTTTATCGATCACTATGGTATCTATTATACGTGTAGTAGAAGAGCTAAACCATAATACATTGGCCAACCAAAGCATGGCAGGTAAACGTACTAATTCAAGCCAAAAAAATCTTTTTTTCCCCTCAAGAAAATCATTGACCACTACCAAACTAAAAACAATGATTATAGTACCTAAAACTAACGTGATTGCAGATAAACTTGGCGCCTGAAAAATGAACATTATCGCAACCAAAACGATACATAAAAAAGAAACTCCACAATAAAATTTTATGCTCTTTGTTGTTTGTGGATCATATTTTTCACGGGCCTTACAACCTGTTTTTTGTAATTCACTGGGTGTTGTACTTTTTTTCTTACAATCTTGTGGACGCCAGCCCGTTGGTTTAAACCACAAGCCAATTTTATCTCGCCATAAGCGAGTATTTAAGCTGTCTTTGGCCAACATTCGCCAATGTTGAAAATTTGCCTTGACTGGATTTAATGTATTGAGTGGCAAAGTGGTTCCATAATGACAAGGTTCATTCACTAATTCTGCTTGCCAAGTCGAAAATAGCCGATCCCATATCACTAAAGTACCGCCATAGTTGCGATCAATATAGATCGGATTCTTGGCATGGTGTACGCGGTGGCTCGAAGGAGTCGATAATATACCTTCAATAAGAGGAATAGATTGAATCGATTGGGTATGCAACCAAAATTGATATAGCTTCAATAGAATAAATAAAATTAAAAATACTTGTGGTGGGCACCCCAAGACGGCTAACGGTAAATAAAACAACCAAGAAAAACCATATTGAAATGCACTTTGTCTTAATGCGGTTGTTAAGTTATATTCTTCACTTTGATGATGACCTACATGAGCACCCCACAGTAGGTTTATTTCATGTGCTATTCGATGAAAACCGTAATAACAAAGATCCACCGCAAAGAAAAAGAGGATCCAAGTCATATAGGCTTGGCTACTAAATTCGAATAAACGATGATGTTCCCATAAATAAATGAATACAGCGAAAGTGTAAGCCTTCAACAGCGCATCTGAAGTCAATAAACATAAGCCCATAGAAAGACTAGCGACACTGTCGTTGTAGCGATGTAGGTTCCTTCCCTTAAGTTTTAAAATGAGGTACTCAATGGCCATGAATGCCATAAACAGCGGGATAGCCAACCCGTTTATATTGTAATCATTCATCGCTCAATCTCATAAAATATTAGTTTCTAGTATTTTTAGTATCGCCTTATTTAATGCAGAGGTCATTGACACAAACCACAATAAATTGACAGAATACGACATAAATCTATTGAAATAGTCTCGTATTTTGTACTTTGTACATTTTACGTTGTAAGTAACAACACTATGAAACATCACTATATAGAAGCTGACTGGATTAACGCTCTCATACGTTCTTTTGCAAATCTTGACTTAGACACTTCACAAATTGTCAAAGATATTGAAGGTATTAAAAATGAACGGATCATTGCAGGCTGCCGTTTAGAAGTTAATTCCGCTAGAAAAATGTGGCACCGCGCCGATGAATTAGCACAAGATCCTTTATTGGGACTCAAAGTCGGTTCTACTCAAGATTATCGCGCTATTGGTGTTTTGGCCCCTGTTATTTGGCATAGTCCCCGCGTTCGTACAGCGCTTAATAATATCGCATGCTTTCAATCGTTGATCAGTGAGAGTGGCAGCTACCATATTGATGAGAGACAATATGGGGAAGATAAAGTGATCAACTGTGAATATATCCCCTTGCCTAGTAGTGTGCCCGCCAATATACATCAAATATTAGCCGTTGCCATAGGTACTATCGCTATTATCAAAGCTATTTCAAATAATGCTGTTGAGGTAAAACATCTTTATCTACCACCAAGCCTGAACGCCAGATTACTCGCTAAACACCTCGATTGTAACGTGAGTAACCGAGACAGTAACCTTGCCATAAGCTTTTCTACAAAGGAATTTGATAGCCCTTTGTTGGGGTGTGATAACAAGCTTTATCAAATTAACCTTGCTTATGCTAAAGAATTATTACGAGATAAAAATGCGGGTATAGTGCTAATAAACTCAGTAAAAGTTTCAATTGAAAATGGTGGTTTTTGTCAAGCAAGTATTGAGCATGTGGAGTCGTCTCTAGGTTTACATAAACGTACCTTACAACGGAATTTATTTGCACATGGCACCAGTTTTCGTCAACTCAAAGAAGAGGTATTAAAAGAACAATCAGTGAATTTATTATTAAGAGACAAAATTGACATTGAATCTTTAGCAGAACATTTAGGCTACTCAGAGCCAAGTGCTTTTCATCGTGCTTTTAAATCATGGTTTGGAGTTACACCAAGAAAATTTGCTAACATACGCTACTATCAGTACCCCCTTACTTAGTAGCGCCTTTGTTGTTCCACAAGTGTATTAAACAGTAATTCATATTTAAGAAAATAATCGTAACCATAAATGTTAAGGATATTTTTGAACATGCGAATGATTAAATTTAATACGATCATGCTAATCAGTTTACATTAAATAACGTTGACGATTTTTACACTACTGGCGATTCTAATAAACGCTAACGCTATTCATAGTCTTCAGGTTAAAATTCAGATCTGTTTTATTTTAAATAATGAGAACTAAAGTGAATTGGCTGTGCAAAACCTTTGCTGAACTAACAACAGGACAACTATATGAGTTGCTAAAACTTAGAGTTGATATTTTTGTAGTAGAACAAAGCTGTGCTTATCCTGAGCTTGATAATAAAGATCGCGCGATAGGTGTATATCATCTATTGGGTTATCAAAATGGACAACTCGTTGCTTATTCTCGTCTACTCAGCCCTGGAATATCTTATAAAAATGTCAGCTTTGGGCGTGTCGCCATTGAAAAATCACAACGCGGCAATGGCACTGGACAAAAGCTATTATCAACAACTTTAGATTATTGCCAACAATTATGGCCAAACAAAGACATAGATATTGGAGCACAAGAGTACCTTGTCGCTTTTTATAATAAATATACTTTCAAAGCTATCTCTGAGATTTATTTGGAAGATGGTATCCCACACTTAGACATGCGATTGGAAAAATAGGAATAACGTTAGTTAGGTTAACTTAAAACGAAAATAAACAGGCAAAAAAAAACGTTTACCTGAAATCAAGTAAACGCATTATAAAAACATGAAACACTAAGGGAAATATAAGCCTCTCATATAGTATGAGTACCTATTTACATTAAAGTTCCCTGCCCGATGATTTTTTTAATTAAATTATCAGGCATTCTACAATTGTTATATCAATGAAGAAAAAGATGAACCTTGAATATGACTGATTCATTTGTCTTGTAACGGCCATCTTCAAATTAAACCGCTATAGATTATTAACTTTAGCTCCATAATAAGTCTACTATTGATCGAGAATAGCTTCATAGACCAAAGAAACAATACTGCCGTATTTACCTGTTTCAAAAGACTTACCAAGGAACTGATAGTCTTTATCTGAGCCTTCAATCTTGCTGTGTCTGGCATTGGTTAATAAAACAATAACTAAGTCATGTTCAGGATCGATAACCGTCACCGTGCCCGTCCAACCCGTATGGCCAAAAGCCGATGGGCTTGCATAAGGGCCAAAATGCCACTTCATTGAGCCATTATTCGCTCGTCGCCAGCCGAGTCCATAACTACCATCACCATCATCAGGCTTAATAAATTGATCAACGACACTTTGTTCAAATAAATGTACCTTGCCGTAACCGCCGCGATTTAACATTGCTTGCGCCAAAATACCTAATTCTTTTGCCGTAGAAAATAATCCAGCATGACCTGCCACACCTGCAAGTGAATGAAAGGCCTTTTCATCATGCACTTCACCTTGTAAAACGTATTGTCTTACATTATCAAAATCAAGACGACCACCACGAGTATTTCCCTGAATTTCAGTTGCTGCAAATTGATTTTTAGAAAAACCTTTTTGTAGTGGATTATAGATAGTTTGCTTTAAATTGAGTGGATAATAAATTTCATGTTCAACATAGCTATCTAAACTCATACCGGTGATACGTTCAATGAGCAGCCCTAACAACATATAGTCGGTATCGCTGTACATGCGTTTTTGAAGACGCCCTACTTCAAACGGTACTTTTGTTAAAAGTAATTGCTCAGTTTTTTCTCGGTTTTGTGAATAAAACTGCTCACCTAAATCGTTATCTCGAGTATAAAACCTCACGTGAGGCGAGTAACCGGCATTATGGGTTAAAATATCTTTGACTAGGCGTATTTCTCTGCCTTCGCCGCGATACTGAGGTAAATACTCTGCAAGACGTTTACTGACATCAAGTTTACCTTCGCTTACTAATTTCATCACCGCTAAGTTAGTAGCAAACATTTTAGTATTGGAGGCGATATCGAACATGGTATCTACTGTCATTTTAGTTGGAGATGTTAATGCCTCTCCGCCATCTGCAAACTTTCGCGCATAACCGTATGCATTGTGCTTTATAATATCACCGTCTTTTATCACCATTAAGACAGCGCCTGGAAAACCATCTTCTATATCTTGGTTTATTTGTTGATCAACTTTTGCAAAGCGCTTTTTAAACAGGCTGCTTTTATCTGATAGTTCCGGGTATAAAATAGAAACATTAAGACTTGTTCCTTCAGGTAAAACATTTTCAACTCGTAAGGTATTATCCCCCGTTTTAGTACGTTTACTCAAAGGATAACGATAACTCGTATGTGGCTCTAAAGGGTTGGTTATATTTAATTTTTGCCCATTGATATAAATATCTGCAGAGGCTGCATCATTATTATCAATAAGAATTTCCCCCTTACCTTGGTAGCTTTTAAAAATGGCTCGGTCATTCACTAAGGCGCGGGTGCTACGGTTTAGCTGCGGAAAGATATCATCCACTTGTCCTTTTTTAGCTAAAACAACAGGAGCTTTAGTTGTTGATAATTCTTTTTCATAACGGGTTAAAAGTTTTGCCAACTTCTTGGGAAAGTACTTTTCCAATAAAGAAAAAAGAATAGCCGCTGACTTTTCATCACTAAGCCCCGTAACTTGCCAAGGCAAAAAATGCATTTGAAAAGCAGACCACGTATTGTTAGTGTCTGAATTTAGCTGACCAGTTTCATCGATACCATAGCCATAAGTACGTAAAGCTGTCTGTAATAAACCAGTATTTGGCATTTGCTTATTTAGAAATAGATTCCAATACTTTTCTACCGTTTGGTTATCGTACCAAGCGCCAATTCCCGCTTGGTATAATTGAAACCATGGAAACCTTGGACCTGGATCGTTTTTTCTTGCTGGCGCAATATCAGAATGTCCAATCACTTGCGTTGGTGATATATCAGGATTTCGTTTCAGAATATCTTGAGAGAGCTCAATTAATAATTCAATTTGCTTAGGGTCATAATCAGGATAAAGACAAAGTTGCTGTGCAAATTTATCTTGTCTCTCTTTATGTAAATCATTGTCTTTTTTGGCACTTTTACACTCAGGAACATTGACTATTTCAATGCCAATAGACTGATCATTAACATCATGCCTACCTTGCCAATAACTATGACCAGCATGCCAAGCGCGACTACTTTCTTTAACTAACTGTAAAATTTTAAGTTCATCTTCTGGATATGAAACATCATTAGACTCAGGGATCAAATAATGTGAACTGACATTGCCTTTGACTAAGGCATCTACTGAACGTTGGTAATCTATTGCGGTATAGTGCATCACTAGAAATTTTATACGTTCACTAGAATTCTGCGACTGTATATATTCTACGGGAATCGTTGAACAGTTACTTAAAAAAACTGATGTAGCAATAGCCACTATTAGATTAATCTTATGCCTAACAGCGACTTTAAAGAACCCAGAGGAATGATTAAACATAAGATTGGCACTCAATAATTTTTAATTTTGATATCATTTAATAAGCTACCACTTAAACTCGATAGATTATACTTACCATAATATTCTGTGTTAATTACTGAATATTATGGTAAATAGTTTTCATCTTTATTTTTAACAAAAAGTCACCGCTTTTAGGCGGTGACTTTTAATAGCTTGTTAGTCATTCAATAGTAGGTCTGCTGATATTTACCATTCAACAGACCTAGAACAATTAAAATGCAATTCTAGCCGATAACTGCAAACGACGAGGATTGTAATGTGAACGAGCTTCTCCAAAAGTATCTGATGAAGCATACGGGTCCATTCTATAACCTGTTTGTTTATCAAAAACATTAAACAAGTCAGCACGGAAATTCACTACATACGTCTCATTAATATGGAAGTCTTGGGTATAGTTCAAGTCAAGTTGCCAATGACTTGGGCTACGACGACTACCGGCATGTTCAGCATAACGAATGGTTGAACTTGAATAGCCATAAGCAGTACCATCCCATTTTTCCCATACATCACCTGATTGGTATAACAAGTAAGCGCCTATGTTAGCTTCCCAATCTGTAGTGTAGTAACCGTAGGCTTTAAATACATGTGGCTTATCACCTAGTAATTTACCGTTTTTACCATCCCATAACTGACGACCTTTACCATCAGCTAAGTTAGAAGAACCAATAAATAAGTTACCATCGTTGTTGCCACTAACATTATCTTGATCAAAGTTACCGTAATAGTGGCTCCAAGCATATGAAGCACTTAAGTAATATCTTTCGGTTTGGTAAGTAGCTTCGAAATTTAACTCATAATATTTAGTATAACCACCGTCTAACTCGGCAATAACATAAGATGAACCACCGACTTCATCACGATAAGATTGTAGCTCTGGAATGTAATCGCCTTTCGCGGCAATATCATCAGGCACACCACCAAAAGGTGATTCGTACTTACCGTAGCCACGTGAACCATTCCAAGTATCTTCCCAAAAATGGTCACCTTCACGATAACGCGCATGAGCACGTACAAATAACTCATCTGTAACAGATTTAGTTGTACCTATAGTGAATTCGTCAATGACACGAGGTTTCATACCCTCTTGGAAAAATTTGCCTGACGAACCTGCCGCTTCTTTATTTCCTATATAATCACCATTTTGGTCAAAATACACATTAACCGTTTTTTGCGTATTACGCGCCCAAGAAGCTGCACGAGCTAAAGAGGTGGCTTCAGGATTATAAGAGGCATAGTTAGCAAAAATAGTATCATCACCTTCATAAGTCCAAGTAACACCTAAGCGCGGCTGGATCAAATCTTTCCAATCAACAGTATGCATTTTATATTCATGCCCTGGCGCAAGTTCATAACCTGATATATTAGACGAGTTAGACTTTAGTCCTTGTCCATACAGCACATCTTTACTTACTACAACACCAATATTAAAAGTAAAATCTTCCCATTCAATCGTGTCGTTAATTTCGATGTTAAAACTTTCTGTTCTTGAGACTATCGGCGCAACCGTTGCGCCACTCTCATCGAGCAAACTCATTTGTTGAGTTGTGGTTCCATAATAAACCGGTACATCACTTTCAAAGTCTTCTACAGCTAATCCACCAATAAAGCCGATACTACCCCAACCGTTAGATAAACGGCTTAGTTCTTCAGTACCTTCTTTCCATTGGAAACCAAAATGAAGGTAATGCACTGCGTCACCTAGTTCCAATTCATGATCTAACGATATTTCAAAACTTTCACGAGTAAAATCCTGATTATTAATGGTTGAAGCAGCACCTACACCACCGCCACCAGCAAGTTGTCCAGCATCATTGGTATAACCATATTGATTAATTAAAGCTTGTGCTGCATCATTATCAAAACCTTCAATATCTTCTCTTAAACTTGGCACACCAAAATAACCCAACTGATCTAAAGAAGATAAATTTAAAGAAGCACCTAACGCAGGAATCACATCAGGCAATGTTGTATCTGGACCACCAGCACTATCACTCTCAAATCGACTATATGAAAATTCAAGGGTGGTTAAATCATCAATTATATAAGAGCCATCAAAGGTAATAATATTTTGTGTGGTTATAACACCTTCAGAAGTACTATCTGCAGAAAAGTCACCAACAGAAGCCCCTTTTAATACTTTTTCAGAATCACGTAAACTTGCATTAAACAATAAATCTTCGGTTGGTGCATAGGTCAACTTTCCATAAGATTCTTTACGGACACTTTTATAATTTTTAACATCGCCATAAGACGTTTCTTTATTATCTCGGGCTATTTCTGGTTGATAATACGAACCATAAAAGAACAATTCGTCTTTAATAATAGGACCACTTAAACTTGCTATTAACCACGTTTTATCTTCATCAAAATTACTTTCTTCTTCATCAACAATATCAGCGACAAAGTTTTTATTTTGTAACTTGTATTCTAAGCTTCCGTGAAACTCATTGGTACCTGACTTTGAAACAGTATTGATGCTCATACCACCTGAGCGGTTAAAGCCGATGGCTTTTGCACCACCTCTATCCATTGAAACACTTTGTACATCATGAGTTGATGGTTCAGAAGCTAAGTTACCAAACATAGGTAAAGATACATCAACACCATCAAAACCGTATTTATTATCACGCCCTGAACCACCAGCACTTGGACCCATCACGGTACTTTCAGAATATTGTACGCCTGGGATAAGTTTCATTAAATCACGATAGTCTTGACCAATAGGAACACCTTCGACAACTTTTGTACCCACTGAGCTGGTCAACGACGAGTCACCTTCAGGAAGAATCACACCACTTGATGTTACTCTTATGACTTCAATATCACTAGATTGTGATTCTAAAGCAAAGTTTACTTTAGATGTTTGATCTAGTAATACTTCAACCGCTGTTTTTTGTACAGAACCATCCGCTGAAGTAAAGGTAAGAACGTATTTACCTGGTAATAACAATGGTAACTTATAACTACCATCGGCTTTCGTAATGACAGTACGCGCTTTTGGCATAACTTCACTAGTTGCAGTAACCGTTACACCCGCAATAGCGATATTATTTGCCGTTGACGTAAGTTGGCCTTTAATAGCACCACCTTGTTGGGCGTAGGCAGAGCTTACCATAGCAACCGACAAACTAGCGCCAACAGCGATAGCAAGCAGCGACTGCTTAAATGTATTTTTTTTCATATTTTTCATTATATTATCCCAGAGCATTTATTTTAATTTTTCATGTTTGATTTATTCTATAATGTCTCGTGTAATAAAATACCACTAAAACATAAAAAGTAAACAATTATTTATTTAAATTGTTTTATTAAGAATAATTAATTCCAACATTTGCAAACATCATCCAAAGCGTAATTGAATATAAAAACATTCATTATGATAATCAAAATAGTTGAAGAGTAAGCTGATTAGCTAATAGTAAAGGCTTTGGAAAATTTTAACCTTAATTAAAGTCAAAAAACACTGCGGTTTATCCTAGTTAACAGTTAATTAGACTCATATAAGAATAAATATATTCTTACAATAAAGAGAAGATATGAGGTTAAATTTTTCATATTGCTGCATAAAGTCCAAAATCTAATGCTGCTGAACAATAAAGTGAGATTAGATCTTATACTGATATATTCTATTAACAAAACAGCTGTAGATTGAACAAATTCTTGTTTGGATAGAGCGACAGTCTCTGCGACAAATAACTAATAATAGAGAAATAAATTATTTTTAATACACACTCCGTCAGTATTTATAAAAAAGGAATAATAAACGATTTCACTATGTTTAGATAGTCTGACTTTACAGCTACGACTATTACTTCTCCTCGTTAACAGCCTACAGAAACTTGACTGCCTAAAGGCCGAAATGCACTTTCATTTAATTTAAATAGTGGATTGAATGTAAGGTGTTGTAGATACAGCGACTCCAAAGGGAGAAAAGAAAAGTAGCGGCAGTCTCACTATTTTTTTGGGGTGTCGTCGCCACCACGACAATATAACGATGAGAGAAACAATAAACGATACTGTCTTTAATTTATACCAGCCCTATTCCTTTATTAATGTATTGGAGATCTAATCCTTAGATCTACATAATAAATTAAACGAAAATGGTTTTAGCCAATTCTTCATTTGGCGGTAATTTTTCAGTGACAGCTTTACCCGTAACGCTATGGTATGCCAAACCAGTCATCAGCTTTTTAAATACACCTTTCATTACAGGTCGCATTATTAATTGTCCCATCAACCATCCTAGCGGCCCAGCTTTAACAACAAAATCAGCTGCCATATAGATTTCGCTACTTTTTTCATCAATTGCTGTTACTTTCATTTCAGCAAACATACTCTTTAATGGCAGTGAATATTCAGAAAGTACCATTTTAAAACCTTGCCCTTCTTGGTATTCAATAATTTCTTCCACTAAGCTTGAGCCATCATTAAATGTACACAATCTTTTTGCGCCTAACCCTGAACTAATCTCATCAATGATTGGCGAAGATTTTATTGTGGTAGCAAATTTTTCGACACTACTAAAATCCTCTAATATTTGCCAAATTTTTTCTGCTGGGACATTAACTTTGATCGTGTTTTCTGCGTGATGAGCCATAATTTTTACCTTGTAATTAATTAAATACTGCAAGCTAACCGAATTATAGTTAGCTAACATAATTGCTGTTATCTGTCGGTTTACTTGCCTTTAGACCTTGGATAATTATTTCGATTGATGTCGTTAAATCTTTTTCAAAATCTGGTTTTAATGCTTTAAACTCATCGAGTTGATAGATTTTTTTTAGCGCTTCGCTTTGCATAGTTGCCGCCCAATAATTGGCGGTTGCCGCATAACTTAATGTTAAAAACTTAAATGCTTTTTCGCCTGCGATGTCTGGATATATTCTGCTGATATCAAGAGTAATACTGTAGAGTAAATTCATCGCTAAGCGTTTGAACTCAAGCAGTTGTTCAAATGAACTATTTCTTTCAAGAGAAACAAAAAGAATCGGCATTAAGTCCAACAGTTTTGGTTGAGATAACAGTGAGTTCAACCAAGTATATGCAAAGGTTTTTATCTCGATATCTTGTTTGAGTGTTTTTAATTGTTTGCTATATTCTTCAACCCATTTCTTAAATAAGTCAGCAAAAACATTTAAAAATATATCGTCTTTTGAACTAAAGTAGCGATACATGTTGGACTTAGTAAAACCCGCCTCTACGGCAATGCCATTAAAACTTACTTTGTCGTAACCCTTTTTTTTAAATAGCGTAAAAGCGGCCTGATAAATAGCTTCTTTTCGCTCATTTTTCTTTTCGTCTGTTCTTGCTCGCTGCCAATTCATACACACCACTTAAGTGCCTACCAGTCTCTTAAGTAAATATTAAGAGACCCACGGTCTCTTGTCAAGAGTTGTTTTCTTTCAAGTACTCAAGAACAGCGTATGTATATGCTGCTGGAGTTGTGTAAGTTGTTGAAGGGAATTAAGAAAGCACTCACTTAACATTGTTAAGGAATTTTAAGTGAGTGCCCTTATAAATTTGATTAAAGCTACTTGCACAGCTTGGAAAAGATTTTGTACCGATAGCACCGCGATAAGCGGCTAAATTAAAGCTTGCTATAATTTGCGAGGTACGTGTACAACAAGCTTTTATGTATCCGTTCTTAATGGCTTTGTTATGTTTCTTTACTACTTAAAAGCGCTTTTCCATTGTTCTGTGTCTACAAACCAACGTTCCTCATAAATTTTACTATCCTCAAACTTAAACAGGACTGACAACTGCGATGATACAATTTTATCCGATTTCCATTCAACGATCGAGACAACCTCGCCTTCTCCTTCAATTTGCCGGTTCCCAGTAATCTCAAAACCTTGTGGGAGGCTTTCCCCAAGGTTATCCAACGCAGTTCGAAACTCCTTTCGACCTTCCAAAATGTCAGTCTGCCCCGGCATGATGAATGTCATACCCTCTACGTAATAAGTAACTAAAGCATCAAAATCGCCAGCCCCAACTGCATCCCAGCCACGTTGTACTATGTCAGCTAAACTCATTTTATTCTCCTAAATAAATGGGTACGAATTAACTATAGGAGGTATCTACTAATTGTGGGGAATACTGAAGCGTAACGCCTCGTTAAGAGGCTAGAAAGAGTTGCTTAAAATGGAGCGGAGCGAACAGTCTGTTGTTTTCAGTCCTGACTAATTTGCTTGTTAGCTGTGAATCATTATTGGTCACGGGATGTTTTATTTAGGGATCTCGTATTGCGGCATTAAAACGACAAAACCTTCCGTAACTTCTTTTCTTAGCTTAGATAACTCCCGACTTTCTTCGGATTCATAAAAGGTTTTTGCTAGCTCTTTACTTTTAAACTTGTAAACAACCATGTGGGAATATGGAGAAGAACCTTCTAAAAAGTCTGTATAGTTGGCAATGACTAGTTCACCACCAAATTTTTCAACTATTGGCAGTGATAGAGGTCCTAACAGCTCGATTCTTTCTTTATCAAGAATATTGTAATGGTAAATAATGTAGCAACTCATTTCAAACCTCCTCTACAGCTAACGCCGCCATAAACGGCTAAATAATAGTTGGCTAAAATGTGCAGCGAAGCGAAACCGAGCCAACTGTTAGGTGTCCGCTTTTTAATTGCCTAGTAAAATAACCGAGTTACTCAGGCCATAAACGTAATCATCAACTAATTTACCGTTTATAGATGTGTTTTTAGGTAACAAGCTTTCGCGAGAAAAGCCTATTTTTTCAAGTAGTTTATATGAACCTGAATTTTCAGTTGAGCAGATTGCTGCAATTTTATCTAATTTTAATGTCTGAAAAGCATACTCTTTAGCAAGGTTTAACGCCTCGGTAGCATACCCTTTCCCTTGTGCTTCTTCTTTTAACATAAAACCGATTTCAGCTACTTTTTCATTAATATCTGTAAGTTTTAAGCCAATATTTCCTAGCTTTTCACCTGTAGAGGCGTCACTAATGCTAAAGCACCAGCCATCACTTTTTTCAGTTGTAGGTATAATGCGATTTTCAAAAACAGATTTGATTTGAGCCAATGGTAAACGATCATAGACATGTTCCATGATTTTTGGGCACTGGTTCAACTCTTTAAATAACTCCCAGTCAGATCTATCTAGAGGTTGGAGTTTTATTCTACTGCTTGTGATTTTCACATACTTTCCTTAGGTTATATAACGCTTACATAAGCGGAAAATTATCGTTGGCTAAGATTTTTGAAGAACGAAAAAAGCCAACTGTAAATTTTTCGTTTAATGTTCTTGTTAGCCGTTTTTCATTAATGCCAATTTAGAGCCAAAAGCAATAAATACAACGCCAGTTATGGAGTTTAGCCACTTTTTAAAGCGAACATTGTTTGTCGTATTTTTGATACGCGACAGCATAAATACCATTACGGAAAACCACACAAAATTAACCACAGAGTGTGCAGTTACTAACGCATATGCATTCATTGCCCCCTCATTGATAGATACAAATTGTGGGAAGGCCGCTAAATAGAACATTGATACTTTGGGGTTGAGCACATTTGTTAAGAACCCCTCCCAAAATGCTTTACGCATCGAAACGGTTTTAATCTTTTTCTTGGCTGAGTCTGGTAATTTTATGTTGTTAACTTTAAAAGCACTAATCAGTGCTTTTATACCAATCCAGATTAAATAAGTTGCACCTAGTATTTTGAAAATAAAGAATGCTTGAGCAGATTGAACGAGAAGTATTGAAATACCAAATATAGATAACGTGCCATGCACGTAAAAAGCAGCAACGAAGCCCCAAATATTAGCGAATCCTGCTTTTTTCCCTGACAAAGGAACAGTTTTGGTTATGAGGAAGCCGTTTGGGCCAGGCGAAACTACCAGCAAAGTAGCCACCGCAATGAAAGTAATGATGTTAGTTATATCCACTTGATTCTCCTTAGATATAGGTTAGCGCTTAACTGACGACTAACACCTCACGAAGAGGCAAAAAATAGTTGCTTAAAATAAGAGATGATGAAGTAAAAACCAACTGCTTTTTTTGTTTTAGTGCCTTGTTAGTTTTTGATTACACCAATATGTTTTTTGGCGAAAAAACTAACTAGCACGCAAATAAGGATAAAAACACCATAAGCAATTAGCCTATACGACCATGGGATTTGTGGCAATGCCCCGTATAGTCGAAGTCCATCATTAACAATAAAAATACCAATAGCAGAAATAATGGCAGTCGTTTTAAAATAGAAAATATTGCCTGATTGAATTGTAAATATTGATGAAAGTAATGCTAATAGTGCTACATATGATGCAAGTATCGACATTGCTCCAGGTACAACACTGGGGGCAAGTACCAGCACGGATACCAAGATAGATATCCACCCCAATATTTTATAAAACACTAATCCTCCTAAAAAAACTAACGCCACATTATACAGCAAATAATACGGCAAGTAATAGCTGGCTAAAGTTTGCGAAACATTAACAACAGCCAGCTGTTATTTGTTCGTTTAGACGCCTTGCTAGATTTTTAGTTTATAATTTGGAGAAATAATCATCAAGAGAGATAGAAGAATGCCTTGTTTCAGGAGTTTCTCCAAGATTTGAACCAGACTTTTGACCAAAATATAATTTTTCACTATCAATATAAATTAAAGTGTAACTCGGAGGGGAATCGACATTATCTGAATTATAAACAAAAGTCTTATTTAGGCCGTAGGCTTCAATACTTTCTTCACTTATAACTTTATCTGTAATTTCAAATATCGAGACATCAATAGTATCAAACATCATTGATTCACATGCAGTATCAGTTGGACGGAAAAACTCTGTTTTATAAGTAGATTTCAACGTAGAACTTATACTTACGCTAATGTTGATGTACCATAAAACTGTTGAGTCGTCAGTGGATAATGCATTGTAAGGAAAACATTCTTTTTCCCAAGAAGTATTCGATAAATTTGCTGTAAAATCATTTTCTGACGTTTCAGTAACAACATCCCCTTCAGAACCACCACAAGAAAACAAAACCATTGACGAAAAAGCAATGCTAATCGATATATTTTTCATTTGTACTCCATATTCTGATAAAAACCTAACGCCCTAATTAATGGGCAAAAAATTGTTGGCTAGAATAAGCGACGAAGGAGCAAAAGCCAACTGTGTTTTGTCCGCTTTTGATCCCCTTGTTAGAAGTTTTTATAGATACTCTCGAAACCAACTTACTAACTCTTTATTTGCCTTTTCCTTATTTTGCACTAAACCATGATTATCTTCTGAATATAGAACAAGTTTATGTGGAATATTGTTCTTTGATAACGCAGCAGCTAGATCAATAGAATGATTAACAGATACACGTTTATCGTTTGTACCATGTAGAAGCAAAATTGGAACGTTTGGCGATAATCTATCGACCCAGTTTAATACTGAACGTTTTTCCAATTCAGCTACTTTGTTTTTCTCATAGTCGGGAATTCGACGCTTAAACACCCTCTCCATTTCAGGACGATAAGTTAGTCCTTTTAATAAGTCAGAATTTCCTGCAATAGTTGCTATAGCCTTTATATTTTTTACTTTTTTAACCGCTAAATGAGTCTGCATACCGCCACGACTTGCGCCGTACATTCCAATACGTTGTTGATCAGCACCTTCTATTTTAGGAATGTACTCTAGTAGTGCAATTACATCATTAACATCCTTACCACCAAATTCATCAAGTAAAATACCTTTCGAACGAGAGCGCCTATATTGACTTCCAATTATCACAAACCCTTCGTTTGCAATGGGAAATAAGTTACGCATCATTGAACCAAAGACCACGGTACCGTAACTGCCATTCCCACCGCGGTTATATATTAATATAGGTAATTTACCTTTCGATAATTTAGGTTTGATTACATAGCCATTTACAGTATTTCCATCGACAAGGTACTTAAAGGTTCTACAAGATAAGTTATTCTGATACTGCTTAAATTTATCCTCTCCAAACATTGAATCAAACATTAACATTGATTCTTGTAGTTTGATCTCTGATTTAACCCTAACTTGTCGTTTTTTTTCTATAAAATCACGCCACGAGGCATAGTCTTTAAATATGTTACGAAAGCAGTTTTTTTGCTCCTTTATACGCTCATCATTTATTAAGTCTGATGCTTGCATAGCAAAAGATGAAAAGACTAAGGTAAAAACTAACAAATATTTATTCACATGAACTCCATGTCGGTGATTGAAATTTTTAACGCTTACATAAGCGGAAGTCATAGTTGGCTATAGTGTTTGAGAAACGAAAAACAGCCAACTGTAAATTTTTAGTTTAATGTTATTGTTAGGCATTTATCAGTGCCATACATTTAATTCAATCTCTTCAAATATACTTAGTATACTTACAACCTCGTCATTTAAAAAAGAAATCTCATCATTTCCAATAGGTAGGTCGTGGAGGTCTTCATTAGTGTACATAGACATTTTTGAGATTAATTTATGTGACCTTAAACTTGCTATTAACCTTAATTCATCAGCTTTTAAATAAGAAGAAAACAATAATACTGTTTCACAGTGAGGGATGATTTCTTTGCAAAAAAATCGAACCTAGAAATCCAATTATCAAGTGGATGGTGTGTTTTTCTCAATGGTACATTCTTTAGTAGTAGCTGTACTTCCGCTTGAATAGGATAGTAACTTTTGATTGTCCCTATTTTATTTTCAGGCCAGTTAACTTCCCCATTATTTCTCGTCACTGCTATAAAATAAAGTTCAGATAATAAAATATCTTTAAGTTGTATTAATTGTTCAATATTACTACTGATTACAAGAATTACATTTTTTCTAGAATTGTATTCTTTCATGTGGACTGCAATGAAATAAAAGAGTGTTGCTGCAATTAAAGAGTAACCTAATCGAACAATAAAATCTGACAATAGAGCCCCTCCAGAAAATATTTCACTAGCGTTTTTAAACACAACGTCCAAAAAAAGAATCAAGGAGACTGATACGAAAAATATAATCGCGAGTGACTTTCTAAATGATGTAAATAGACTCATATGCAGGAATAATCCAAAATGACTAACAGTCTTTGAGAAGGAAAATTGCCTTCTTTCTACAAGGCTGATCTCTCTTCCTTGAAATTTCATTAAAATCGAGATTACCTGAAACCAATATATAATACAAAGACTTGTTTATACTCCTTTAAGTGTTCTAATCGGAAAAGACAGCAAATCCCCTACTTTCTTGTAAAAAGACAGATTGACTAGAAAAGGTATAAATACGCAGTAAGACTGAAAGTCATTAGCAAGTAGTCAGCAAAATTATTTCGCTAATGCCTTCAATACGTGGTTCGATTGAACTCACGACTCTTTAAAGCCGTTAATGCGAAATACATTACTTTTCTGTACTCACTTCATCAAGTAAATATAAAAAGGACTGATAACCGATTCCACTATGCTGAGATAGTCCAACTTCACAGGTACGACTATTACTTACTCCTCTTTCACAGCCTACAGGAACTTGGCTGGCTAAAGATTGCAGTGCACTTTCATTTAATTGGGGTAAAGAAAACCCTTTATCGCCGGCAAAACCACAACAACTGATATGTTGAGGGACTACGATATTATCGCTACATTGACTTACCACTTCCGTTAAATATTTACCTTCATCCATTTTTATACTGCTACAGGTTTTATGAAGTAGAAAAGTTTGTGATGATTTTACAATGTGAAGTTTGTCTACAACATGTTTGGCAATAAACTCACTTGCCTCATAAATTTTTGTAACAGGTAACTGTTTTACTAGAGCATTATCGTCTGCTTGGGAGTTGTCTGCTTGGGAGTCGTTACTTTGCAGCATCAAGGCACAAGGGCTCGCATCAGTGACTACTGGCCATTTTCCCTGCTCAGATACGTTATTAACTAAATCAATAAATGCCAGCCTTTGCTGGTCAGCTGTATCTTGAAACCCCTTTGATGCCCATGGCATGCCACAACAAAAAGTATTAATATCCTTTGGTATAACCATTTCTATCTTTGCTTTGGTTAAAATTGACTGCATTACCTCAATAATTGATCTTTGATCTTTACAGCTATGATCTGCAGCAAATACTCGGTTGGCGCAACTCGGTATATAAATAACCTTATTTGCAAAAACCTCGCCGTTACTCGTATAATTTTTGGCGGCTTTTGGCCACGCTGGATACCACTTAGGAATGATATTTTGGCTAACCTGATTCAGTAATTTAAAAGACTTTGTTGTTGCTTTATCGCCGACAACACCAGCTAACAAGGATACCGATTGTAGGCCAATTTTTGCGACACTAGTTACCGGAGAAAAATGACTCGCCATCGTATTAGCAACAGTAATGGCTATTTTGCTAGCCACTTTTTTGTTTAGATTGTTTTTTGTCCGCAATGATTTAATGAATTGTCCTGTATCGATACCCACAGGACATTCTTGGCCACATAATCCTGTTGCAGCACAACTATCAATGCCGTAATACTGATAATCTTTAAGCAAGCTTTGATACTGCTCTTGCTGTTCTATGGTTAAGCCAGATTGTTTTTCTTGTAAGGATAACTCGCAGATTCGTCGCCAAACACTAATGCGCTGTCTAGCCGTTAGTGTTAATTCTTTAGATGGGCAAACCGACTCACAAAATCCACACTCGATACATTTATCTATTTGTTCATCGGCGGGTACCATTGTTTTTAAATGACTAATATGGGCATTAACATCATTGTTGATGATAACCCCAGGGTTTAAAATATTTTTGGGGTCAAACAACCTTTTAAGTTTCCCCATAACTTGATAAATATCACGGCCCCATTCGAGCTCTACAAAAGCCGCCATATTTCTTCCGGTACCGTGCTCTGCTTTTAAAGAACCTTGATATTCAACGGCAACCATTTGGGTAACCGCTGACATAAAATCGCTATATCTTTTAACTTCTGTTGGGGTATCAAATGCCTGCGTAAAGACAAAATGTAAGTTGCCCGCTAATGCGTGACCAAATATTATTGCTTCGTTATAATTAAATTTATCAAAGAGTTGGTGTAAGTCTTCAACACCTTCAGCCAGTCTTGCTAAAGGCAAAGCAATGTCCTCAATGATAACCGTAGTGCCGACCTTACGCTTTGCACCTACCGCAGGAAACATACCTTTTCTAATTTTCCATAAAGAGGAAATCACATCTTTGTTGGAGGTAAAGGGATTACTGCACTGTAGGTGCTCTGAAAAAGTATTGATATGTGCAGATATTCTCTCTTGAAGTCTATTAAGTTGCGCTAAAGTTTCAGCCCCAAATTCTATTAATAAACCTGCACTTTGTGAGCCAATTTCTTCAAAAGGTAGCATCTTTGTTAATTGCGAAGAGACCGAATGAAGAGCGCGACTATCCATTAACTCGATTGCTAAGACATCTTCATTGGAAAGCAAATGTACTAGTTCACAAGCAATTGCTATATCGCTAAAAACAAAGAGGCCCGTCATTTGATTTTCCATAACTTTAACGGTGTTATAAGTAATATCGGCAATAAACGCCAAGCTGCCTTCTGAACCAATCATTAAATGGCTGATCATATCAATGGGATCATCAAAATCGATTAACGCATTTATGCCGTAGCCTGTTGTATTTTTAAGACGGTATTTGTGTTTTATTTTATTCGCTAAAGCAGGCTGACTTTTCAATTCATTTGATAGCTTTACAATTTCATTGAGTAGATGGTTATGACTAACTTTAAATGCCGCTCGAGATGATGCTAACGCCGTATCTAATTGACTACCATCGGCAAAAACTAACTTAATATCAGCCAAGGTATGATAACTATTATCTTTAACACCACAACACATACCTGAAGCATTATTTGCTGCTATACCACCAATTTTACAACTATTAATTGATGCAGGATCTGGCCCTATTTTACGACCATAAGCCACTAACGCTTGATTAGCATGTGCGCCAATAACACCGGGTTGTAAACAAATTTTTTCACCTTGTGAAAAAACATCAATGCCTTGCCAATGACGGCTAAGAATGATTAACACAGAGTCTGTAATGGCTTGACCTGAAAGACTGGTTCCTGCAGCTCTGAAGGTAACCGCGATTGCATTTGTATTGGCAAGTGTTATGACCTGTCGCAACTCTTTTTCATTTTCTATTCGTAAAACAACTTTTGGTACTAAACGATAAAAACTAGCATCAGTGCCATAAGCAAAGCGTAAAAGGAACCTAGTCATGATGTTTGCTGTCGGTAAAAATTCTTCGACAGCCATTAGAAAACGATTAAAAGATTGCTCTTGTAAAGACAGCTCCATTTTTACCTCAACTTATAGTTAACAATACAATGACACATCTGGGATCCAATATTTAACCGTGTTCAATGCTCTATACCTGATTCTAAACATTGAATTATCAATAAAACAAAGTAAGAATAACTTGAAATATATAAAAGATATTTTATTCCTTAAATAATCGAAATACAAAATTTTTTATCCTAACTTATTAATTAATTACATGTAAAATCTTACAAGCACTCTAATAAAGCTAACTTTTTATATAAAAAGACTAGCGAATCCAATTGAATAAGTGCTATAAATAAGTAATAAATTATTTACATATGATTACCTATGCCAGCCTTTATAAAAATTAGAGCAATTAGATCGTCACTTTCAAGTAGTGAAGCCAAAATAGCCGATTTTATTCTTAACTCTTCTAATGCGATAAGAGAACTTTCTTCTCAAGAATTGGCAAAAGTTACCAGTGTTAGCCAATCTAGTATTATTAAATTTACCCAGAAGCTAGGTTATAAAGGCTACCCAGCATTCAAATTGGCAATAATAGATGCATTGAGTGAGTCTGCACCGGAATCACAGTTACACGGAGAAATTACGTTAACGGATGATTTAACTCATATCGCTGAAAAACTACTCTTTAGTAAAATGTCTGTATTAACAGAAACTAAGAATTTAAATGAAAGAGCAGCCTTCGAAAAGGCAGTCAATTTAATCAAAAATGCTAAACGTATTATCATATCTGGCCTTGGTGGCTCAGGTATCGTTGGTATTGATTTTTCCTATAAGCTGCAGAAATTGGGTATGGCAGCAATAGCCGGTTCAGACATTCATGCCTTATTAACTTATGTAACAACTTTCTCCAAAGATGATTTAGTTTTTGCTATCAGTGAATCTGGAGCAACCCATGAAATTGTGGCAATTACCGAACAGGCAAGAAAAAATAACTGTAAAGTGATCTCATTAACTAAATATGGCGCAACCCCCGTATCTGATAATGCGGATATTAAGTTATATTCTGTTGCTGAAAATGAATCACTACGACTTTCGTCAATACTTGCGAGAACTTCTCAGGAGTTTGTTATTGATATTTTATTCATTGCTATTACACAATCATTTCGACAAGGACGAAAGTACTTACAAGAGTCAAACCAAGTGGTCGCTGATTTCCGTCAATAATGCCGTTAATTTCTAGCTATTGGAAAACGGGTCTGCTGTAAAAACGTTACAAATAGCCCATTAAGATAGAATAGATATATGCCCGTTGATGTCGTCGTTATCGGCGATTTTCGATAAAGTCCTCATAAAGTAAATAGGGTTTTCTTTGATCAATAAAGTCATTTAATCCTTGTTGCCAGCTTTGGCGAATTTTCCGCTCAGTTTGCCCTTGTTCAACCGCTTTTCTTAATTTATCTGTACCTGCTAATTTATCCATAAACGTTGCTCGACTAAAAAACAACTGCTTTTGCTGTGAAAATTCATTATGCCAAGCCAGAAGGTAATCAAGGTTAATGCCAACATTAGTCGCGGATAATAAGCGAGTCCCTTTTAACTGGGTATCCATTAGTTTAGGGCTTGTTGCCGCACCAGGTGTTGATATTGGCATAAAGGGATAATCACCTAGTGAAACCTTATCATGGCCAATAACTTGAAATGGATAAGGAGTTCCTCGGCCTATGCTTATCGGTGTTGCTTCAAAAAAAGCTAAAGAACTATATAAGGCAATAGCAAGGTCATTGGGAAGATTAGGACTAGGTTTAACCGGTAAAGAATAACTTTGTTGATGACTGTAATTTTGAACAGGAATAACAGTTAAGTTTAATTCCTTTTTAGTTTGTAACCACTGCTCTCCTTTGATCATTCTAGCCAGCTCTCCAACCGTAAGACCATGTACCAAAGGGATAGGATGCATACCTACAAAAGATCTAAATTCAGTTTCTAGAATAGGACCATCAACATACATGCCATTTGGGTTAGGTCGATCAAGAACAATAAATTCAACATCTGCATCGCTCGCCGCTTCCATCATATAATGCATAGAGCTAATATAAGTATAGAACCTCACACCGACATCTTGAATATCAAAAATTATGACATCAAGTTCAGCCATTATCTCATTAGAAGGTTTCTTACTTTTACCGTAAATAGAGACTAATGGTATTCCTGTTTGGCTGTCGATACTGTTCGTTACTTTTTCACCGGCATCATGATCGCCTCTGAAGCCATGCTCTGGGGCAAAGATAAACTGAATATCAACACCTCTTTGCTGCAAAAAATCTACCAAATGCTGATTATTGACTCGAGACGTTTGATTAACCACTAAGGCAACTTTCTTGCCTGATAATAATGGTAAATACGACGATATACGCTGAGCTCCAACGATAATCTCATCATTTTCTGTAAATGAATGTAGCGTACATCCACTAAGAAATATGCCAATAATGAAAGTAATAACCATTGATATAGGAGAGATGCTTTTTTTCATAGTAATACCAATTCTATTAAGTTTATGTCCTAGGCTGAATTGTATTAACGCGCCTAGATCAAGCAAAAGTTATTAAACATCGTTCTTCTATATTTCACATATGCTTTATCTCATCCATTTACTGATGAGACTCAAAAAGATCAGTTTAAAAGCTTATATGCTTGGTCAAATATGTTGATAATGAAATCACGATAACTTCAATCATTAAGTTAATGAGGTAAGTTTTTAGCTTCTTCAATCGCTAGTCGTAAGAAGCCATTATTTCTTTCCAATAACAATTTCCCTTGCTCTAGTGTCAAACCGGTTAATACAAGTAGTATCGCAATTTTTGCACTATTTTTAGCACTATCTAAGGCTGCCTTACCGGTATCATAATCACAATCAGTAGCCTGCATGACAATTCTAACCGCTCTAGCATGTAGTTTTTCATTACTTGCATTAACATCAACCATCAAGTTTTGATAACTTTTACCCATTTTTATCATGCTTGCGGTAGTTAACATATTTAACACCATCTTTTGTGCTGTAGCTGATTTTAAACGAGTTGACCCCGTTAACGCTTCAGCTCCTACAACAGGACAAATATTGATATCCACGGCATTAGTCAGTGGTGTATTTGGACTACAAGTAACACAAACGGTTGTCGCACCAATTTTCTTTGCATATTGCACCGCTGAAATAACATAAGGAGTTCGACCACTTGCAGCAAGACCAACAACAACATCATCTTTTGTTAACTTCACCTGTTGAAGATCTTCAATGGCTAATGCTCTATTGTCTTCTGCACCTTCAACCGCTTTAAATATCGCTCCCTCTCCACCTGCAATAATGCCTACGACTTGCTCTGAGGAAACGCTAAATGTAGGTACACACTCAACTGAATCAACTATTCCCATACGTCCACTGGTACCTGCACCAATAAATATCAGTCGTGATCCCTTGGTAAAAGCTTTTACCACTTGATCAACCGCAAGTACAACATTGGGTAAAACAGCTCTAACTGCATGAGCTACTTTTTGATCCTCATCATTAATTTTAGTCAAGATATCTTGAGTATCGAGCAGGTCAATGTCCATTGTCGATGGATTCCTTCCCTCTGACGCTAATGTTTCCAACTCTTTAATTAATACCGACTGTTTATTCATCATATCAACCTGCATAGTCATTTTTTTACTACTTCCTTTATATTACTATGAATATTTTTTCTATTTTCTCTTGCCAATAAACAAGCACCATCAAGTGCATTGCCACCAGCTTTGATTATAATTTGCTGAGTAGTATCGCTTAACAACTCATAAGTTGGTCCGGCTAAGCTACCTAGGAGAGCTACCGGTAAGTTTGTCTTTGCACGTGTATTAGTAATGAGTTCCTCAACACTTTTTAAATGACCTTGCAGAACACTTTTGGCCATTTGGCAACCATGATAATGTTCAAAAACTAATGGTGCATGCCTGGCAAAATCGATAGGTTTTGCTTGAGCTATCCAAGTTAAGATAGCTGTTCGTGTTAAACCGACTTTATCCACAATACAAACAGCTAATGGGCTTTGACAATGACCTAAATCCTGTATTTCAGCCAGAGTTGCTTGTATGGCATGTAAACCTAATTTGGCTCCTCCACCTTCATCCCCTAATAAAAACCCCCAACCGCCAGTTAATGTATTTTTACCTAGAGGCTCTAAGCGCATGCCAACAGATCCCGTACCCAAAGCGACAACCGCTACTGGTAATCCATTATTTGCTCCATAAACAGATGTTTTAGCATCCGTGCATACTTCCAATCCATATAACCTGTCTGTAAATATCTGCGCGATATTACCGGCAAGAGTCTCATTACCTGCTCCCGCAAGACCAAAGACAGCAACAATGTTATCTAAGTTACAGTTAGCTTTTAAACAAAGTGCTACACAAATCGCTTCAAGTGTCTCAACAGCGCCTTGAAAGTCGTTGCTTAAAGAAGAGGGTCCTGAAAGCTCTCGCCAAATTTCATTTGACTCGATGTGGACCAATTGGGCAATCGTTTTGGTTGCCCCACCGTCAATCCCCAAAATAAAATCTGCAGACTTTTTCATCTATCCACCATGAATATTCACTTGTGATTGATGTTTATCATTCTCAATAGTTTCGATATTTTTAGCTGACATAGTGTCAAGTCGAGTTTCGGGACTTTTAGCTGATATACACACCAACAATGAAACTAAGGTGCCTATGCAAAGTTGCCAAGTAAAACCAAGATCAAATAGCCATGCTTGTGGTAAATATAAAGCCATCACATAAGGCTGGAATATCAAGGTCACCACAAAACCGACGATTAATGCCGCTAAAACAGAATTATTACTGCCTCGTTTGGTAAACAACGCAGTAAAGTAGACTCCTAATAAACCGCTATATGAAAACACCATCACACTTAATGCAAATTTCAATAACGGCATATCAGTATAGCGTTGCCAATAAAAACAAAGAATAGCCATTAAACCTAACGCAAGCCCTACGATAACCATGCCGTACCTGCCAGCAGTAACATAATGCATGTCATCAATACTAAGGTTAGACTTTGCCAATTTCTTTTCAAGATAAGGTCGATATAAATCTTGAATTAAAACAGAAGACATTGAACTTAAGCCCGAATTTAACGTTGATAGTGCCGCAGCGATAATGCCGATAGTCACTAATCCTTTGACACCAGCAGGAATTTCATTGAGCACGTAATACATAAAGATAGTGACTTTTTCACCTTGGAAAGACTGCACAATGTTTTGTGCTCCATCGCTAGACATAAGATCTGGGCGTTGATAAAAAACAAAAAGTAGCAAGCCGATGATGATAAAGAGCAGCATCACAGGAATAACCAAGATCACAGAAAACAGCATTGCTTTACTGGCTTCTTTCGCGTTTTTACACGTTAACATGCGCTGAGTCATATCTTGGTCTAAGCCAAATGCCGCAATATTTAACAATACAAAACCGGTAATAGCAGACCAAAAATTAAAGACACCAGCAGAGGTAAAATCCACATCAAATTTAAATAAGGCTAGCTTGGAAGATGTGCCATCGCCTGATTGTTGTAACGCAGACAAAATTTGACTAAAGTCTGCTGGAATCGCTTTAAATAAGAAATAAATAACAAATATTGCAGCACTAACATAAACCGCACATTGAATAACATCACTATAAATAACACTACGTATACCACCAAAGACAGAATACAGCAGGCCAACCAAAGTAATAATGGCCGTTGCGATGATTACATTTTCTGCTGAAACATTGCCAAAAAGGATCATAGCAACAGCGAGTGCTGCCATGTATAAGCGAGCTCCACTAGCAAAAACACGTCCAAACAAATACATCAAACCCGCATATTTTTTAGCAGCGTAACCAATACGTTGCTCTAAAAGCTCATATACGGTGTAGACCTTGTACTGGTAAAATTTAGGAATAAGATAAACGGCGACAAATAAAGCCGCAATTAGTGCACCAATATTAGTTGCTAGATAAGATAAATCCCCTCGATAACCTTGCTCAGGTCCACCTAAAAAAGTCGCCGCTGATTGTGTTGTTGCTAACACCGAAATAGCAACCATCCATGTTGGCATTGTATTGCCACCTAGGAAGAAATCTTTACTGCTTGCAGATTTTTTTCTATTTATAAACCAACCAGAAAATAAGAGGATAAAGCCATATACGCCAAAGACTAACCAATCTAATTCCGTATATTGTGCACCCATAGATGACCCTATTATTTATAACATACACCGAGAGAATATATTATTCTTCGATAACTGTAAACAAGGAATTCATTAACCATTTGTATAATTCTTCAAAAACAAGCAAATTATTTCTTCCACAAAACATTCATTTCCTTACATCGAATATTGCTTAGCCCTTATAAATTATGAGAATGACGGCCATTAGCCCGAATAAACACCATTTAATTCCATATTGACAATTAAACTATAAAATTCTACCATAAGCACAATAAAGAAATAAAATATTCCAAAAAAAATAAATTAACTTATTGCTAACCTTATGTGTGAAAATTTCAATTGTATTGGTCTTAAGACTACTGTTTTCCTAGATAGCGCTGTTATACGGAAAAACCAATGAATGACTTTGGTAGAAATACTCAAAAAATAATCGATTTAGAAGCACTAAAAAGTAATTATTGTGCAGTTGCCTCTTTAGCGCCTAAAAGTAACACCATTGCCGTTATTAAGGCCGACGCATACGGACATGGGGCTATAGCCGTATCTAAAACCCTAGCATCAATTGTTCCCGCTTTCGCAGTCGCTTTTATTGATGAAGCGTTGTTGCTTCGAACCAATAACATTTCAACGCCTGTTTTATTACTCGAAGGACCTTTGGCTGAAAGAGATATCAACTTAGCGAGACAATATAATTTTTGGCTGATGATCCACTCAACCTATCAACTTGACTGGCTAATCGCAAAAGATTATCCAAAAGACCAACCTGTATGGCTAAAAGTGGATACGGGCATGAGCCGCTTAGGATTCTGTAAACAACAGTTATCAGATGTCATAATTAAGTTAAGAAACCTTGGCTATAAAAATTTAGTTTTGTGTTCTCATTGCGCTTGTGCCGACGATATTAATAGCACTAAAACTTCAATTCAAAGTCTGCAAATAAAAGAATTGGCAAATCAATATGACTTACCGCTAAGTTTAGCCAATTCTGCAGGTATTATCAGCTGGCCTGAAACATATGGTGAGTGGAACCGTCTTGGCATTGCCCTTTACGGCGTGAAATGCACTAATGGTCACACTGATGATAGTCACATTAATAAGCATACCGATAACCTTTCTCTGAGCCAGCTACAATGCAAGCTAAAGCCTGTAATGACTTTGCAGTCATCCATTATTGCTCTAAGAACGATCAAAGCAGGAGAGCATGTTGGTTATGGTAATCAATGGCAAGCCGCTAGAGACTCAATCATAGCGACGATAGCAATAGGTTATGCTGACGGCTATCCACGAAATGTAAAAACGGGTACACCAGTATTGATAAACAATACCAGAGCGCCTTTAGTTGGGCGTGTATCAATGGATATGATCTCTGTAGATGTTACCGATTTGTCAGAAGTGGCCATAGGAGATGTCGTACAATTATGGGGGAAAGAACTGCCTGTAGAAATAATCGCAGAATGTGCAAACAGCATAAATTATGAACTTTTAACACGCGTTTCCGCACGCGTTAAAAGTGTTTATTGTTAGAATCTGCTGCCGATTATTGAACACAAAAATCGCTTAGTAACCTGCTATTTCAGGTAAAAGCCATGTTGACTTTAATGCTTGATATTGTGCCATAGGCAAAGCGATATAAAGTGGTTTTTTGTCAGTATCCAACCACGCTAAAATATTATCCATGCTTTGTTCTGTCATCGCAGTACAGCCCGCAGTGGGTACTCCTTCATCTTTCCATACATGCATAAATATACAACTACCTGCGGTGTCTATATTTTCCTTATTATGCTTTACAAAAATTCCCTTTTTATACCTCTGATCACCTTGGTAATGAATATCTCGTCGCATGCCCTCTGATGAGCCTTTTATCGCTTCCTTACCAACGACACTGCTATCAACTAACTGATTGTAATAAGGAGAGCCGTTAACATCGATGCAAAAGTCATTTTTGGTCATTGCTTGATAAGTGAGTCCTGTCGAAACCTTATCTAAATATCCAAATGCATTTCCTAAGTCAAAAATTCCGGCAGGAGCCTTACCGTCGCCTTCAACTTTATGAATACCTTGCTGTTTGGGGTGTAAACCTATGCCCCAAGCTAATCCTTTTTTACCAATAGTTACCGCAGTACTTAGTACCGACGGCGCGCTTTTTTTCCAATTTTGGCTCTGTTTTTCATTTTCTTTACTCTGCACTTTAGTAAAGGTGAATAAAGAACCATTGTCAGTTTGCCAATTATCGGTAATAACGAGAATAAGCTGTTGATGCTCATCACTGTTCAGTGGGTTTTTCCAAGAGGCATCTGCAAATGCAGCACTAGGCATGATAAAAGTCAAAATAATTAAAGAAAATTTTAAAAATTGGCTGTGTTTTGTTTCACTCAGGTGATTTAAGAACCCGTGTATTTTTTTTATTATATGCATTAAAAATCTCCTTTTTTAATTTCTATCATGCTATCAATACCTTCTATGCCTAACCCCGGCGCTTCACTTAAGCTAATATTGGCTTTATCAAAATTCACACCACCAATAACCGGATCATATTGCCCTAAGGCTGGACCGTCGAGATCCACTTTATTAATGATATTGGCTTTTGCGACAGCTAAATGAGCTGCTGCTGCTACGCCAACACTGCCTTCAAGCATACAACCGATCATACAATCAACATGATATATGGCCGCAATATCCGCAATTTTAATTGCATGAGATAATCCGCCAGTTTTCATCAATTTAATATTTATGATGTCAGCAGCACCTAAATTAATTAATTCGAAGACTTGTTTAGGACCAAAAGCACTTTCATCAGCCATAATAGGCGTTAATACACGTTCAGAAATATATAACATTCCAGCAAAGTCATCGGCTTTAACAGGCTGCTCTATCAATTCTAATTCAACACCCGAATTTTCAAGGGCTTTCGCCGCATAAACCGTTTGTTTCTTCGTCCAGCCTTGGTTGACATCCAATCGCAGCTGAGCTTTTTGCCCTACGGCATCGTGTATTGCTTGAACGCGTTTAATATCTTGATGAATATCATTACCAATCTTAACCTTGAGAATATCAAAACCATCCACCACAGCCTTTTTAGCATCGCCAACCATTTTATCAATACCATCGACACTAATGGTTATATCTGTTTTTAATTTATTATTACCACCACCAAGTAGTTTGTATAAAGGAGCATTATGGTATTTCCCCCATAGGTCATAAACAGCAATTTCAACGGCGGCTTTAGCACTGTAATTGTTAACTATCGCGTTTTGAATGAGCTGCGTGATTTCATTGAGGTTTGCAATATCACAACCCAATATCTTAGGTTTGATCACCGTATTAATAGCAGCAATCACTGAACCATGGGTATCTCCCGTTATGACGGGGGTTGCAGGAGCAGAGCCGTAGCCAATTTCACCAACATCTGTCTCGATAATTACGATAATATCTTCAATGTTGTTTACTGTACGTAACGCCGTTTTAAAGGGTGTGATCAAGGGAACAGATAATTTAGCAAAACGTATATTAGTAATTTTCATAATTATTTTTTCACCGTACGAATACTTTTAATATTATAAATATCATCCACATAACTTTTCTCAGCATTTAAGTGCAAAGGTAATAATGGCGTAACGGATACACCATTAAGTGTACCGCGATATAATTGACCATCTTCTTTTAAATAACCTAATCCTTTTACATCGTGAATAACATAAGGTTGACCGTTTTCGTAGCCCAAAAACATCATCACATGACCAGAAATATAAATAAGATCACCCACTTGTAAATTATCAATACGATTTTCTTTTGCACTATCTTTACTGTTTTTAGTAAAACGTGAGTTGAGTCCATATGTCCCCTTCCCCTGTTGTCCTGAGTTCCTTGGCATCAACAAACCAAAACTTTTATAAATTTCACCAACAAACCCCGTACAATCTCGGCCATTATAGCTATGCCCCCAACCATATCGCTCACCTAAGAATTTAAAGGATTGTTTAATTAAATTTTGTTCAGTATATGCCATATATCCAATACTAATATCTTGCCCACGAGGTACAGGGACAAAAGCAAAATCTAACTTTCCTTCAATATTTTTGATCGGCAATTTCACAATATGATTGGCATACGGGTTTTGCCCGTACAAAGTATTGTCGTACAAATCACGTTCCACTAAAGGCAATTTAGTGCCCATATCTAACTGAATTCTTGAAATATCAGGGTGACCCGGCACATGGTTGGTAAAGACTTTAGCTCCTGTAATCACAATAAACTTACTACTGTTTTTATAATGAGTAATTTCAGTTTTTGTGCCTATGGCAAAGTCCTCACTTGGCATCCAAGCAAGGTAATTGTAGGCCCGAACCAATGCCCACTTACCATCAATACTATGATGTAAAACTGCTAAGGTCTCCCCTGGGAATACACCACTTTCTTGAAACCTGTCGAGATCTCGATCTTTACCTTTCTTATAAATGGCATCAAATGTCGGAAATGTTCTCAAGTTTGAACGTCTTGTTACTAAGGCAAATTGAACGACATTATTGTTTGTTATTGCTTCTTTGTTTAACAGAGCACTATATTTTTTGTAATCTTGTTCGGTGACTTTTTTACCATCAGAATAAAATCGGTCACTTGAAGACGCCGTGCTTATGCTGTCTATTTTTGTTAAGAGTTCTTTTTTTGTGTAACTTTCTGGTAATGACAATGGCTCGATAATATGAACATTATTACTAAATAATTTTTCATTAAAGTCAATAACCTGCGCTGTTGTCATTATCGATTTATTTGGAACATTTAATTTAGCTGTCCAATGTTGCGGATACAGTTGTTGTTCATCAATATTAATGACATCGCTGATGAAAGAGGAGTTAATAGTTGAAGGTGTCATCTTCTTATCGCGAATATTTTTTTCTGGTGAGCTGGCACAAGCAGAAAGTGCAATTATTACGCTCATTAATAGTACTAATTTACTTTCACAT
>Ga0209395_1000684_pt1 | contig 48991 bp, 45 predicted proteins | sample GOMGulsemesocosm_3_FD_184635 | JGI IMG/M metagenome (GOLD analysis project Ga0209395, IMG submission 184635) | Methane-oxidizing microbial communities from mesocosms in the Gulf of Mexico - GOM9D Gulf of Mexico (SPAdes) (version 2) | ecosystem: Environmental > Aquatic > Marine > Cold seeps... | reverse complement strand
TTATAATGAAGATAAAATTTAATTTTTAGCAGTAAGCCAATGCATGATGACCTCTTCATTTATCTATCAAATCCACCAATTTATGCTCTCATTTGTCTTTTTTATTGATATTGAACGTCGTACTTATTGGCTATATTTATTATCAGCCTTTTTCATAGCTATTATTGCGACATGGAGAAGTAAAAATAAATTACCTTTATTTATCAAAGCTACTTTTTCAACGAAATATTGGTTTAACCGCTCTTGCTACACTGATTATCAATGGATTTTCATCAACCAGTTTTTTAAAATACTGGTTATAATGCCGTTATTGGCCACAAGCTTAACGGTTGCTCTTTATGTCAATAGAGTTTTTATGGGAAGTTTTGGCGCGGGTGATTTTTTACACTGGCCCTATCAATATGTGATGATTACTTTTACTGTAGTGTTATTCATTATTGAAGACTTTTCTCGATTTTTTGTTCACTGGTTATACCACCGTATACCTGTTTTATGGAAATTTCATTCAGTCCATCATAGCGCAACAATATTAACGCCATTAACGCTTTATAGAGTGCATAGCGTTGAGTACTTATTGAATAACTGCCGTGGTGTATTAGTGGTGGGTATAGTTAGTGGCGTATTTATGTATTGTTTTAACGGGGCTATTGGTTTCGCTGAGGTATTAGGGGTTAACTTATTTAATTTTCTCTTTAATTTAGCTGCTGCTAATTTACGCCATAGTCACATATGGATTAGCTTTGGCTATTTAGAGCATGTATTTATTAGCCCTGCTCAACATCAAATCCACCATAGTCGAGATAAAAAGCATTTTGATAAAAACTTCGGCTCTTGTTTAGCTATTTGGGATAAAATATTTCATTCATGGCAAACCAGTACAAATAATAAAGTAAAACGATTTGGTTTATAAATAATATTATATGTAGGAATGGTTTATCAATTATTATAATTTTGATTAATCGCTTAGATTAGCCAGCTTTATAGCTAGAGTACTTAGCACCTTTAGTTTGACGATACCTCAGAACCGTTTAGTGCTCTGAATCGATATCCCCCTAGCACAACAAAGACCACAAATTGAAGTGGCCTTGATAGATTATTGATTAGTACGCGCCAGCTGCATAAGTTAATTCATAGCTATGACTGTAGATTTCAAGAATATTGCCAAATGGGTCTTCCATATAAATCATACGATATGGCTTTTCGCCGGGATAATAATAACGAGGCTCTGCCATACGCTTTTTACCACCTGCCTCAACTATTTTTTCAACAAGCTCTTCAAGGTTAGGATCTTGAACACAAAAATGAAACACACCCGTTTTCCAATATTCAAAATTATCATCTGGGTTTTCTTGGTTGGCAAACTCAAATAACTCTACGCCAATTCTGTCGCCAGTAGACATGTGCGCTATCTTAAATTTTCCCCAGTTAGCGCCAAATACGTCGGTACACATTTCGCCTATAGGACTATTATCTTCTTCAATTTCAGTAGGCTCCATAATAAGGTACCAACCTAAAACTTCGGTATAAAATTTTACCGCTTTTTCAACACTGAGTACTGAAATCCCAATATGGGAAAATGTTCTCGGATATGCTTTGCTCATGTTTATTGCTTCATTCAATTTTGATAGGCAAAGTGTACACTTCATGATAAATTATAAATAATTATCCTTTTTTATGGTTTTAAGAACGTTTTGTAATGATAAATCCTACTTGGCTTACAACTTTCTGTACTCTTGCAGATATCGGTCACTTTACTCAGACGGCTGAAATGTTATTTATGACGCAATCGGGTGTTAGCCAACATATCAAAAAATTAGAACTCCAACTTGATACCCTACTGCTAATAAGAGAAGGTAAATCTTTTTCATTGACAGAAGCTGGGTTAAAATTACATTCACAAGGTCAATATTTACTCAACTCTTTAATAGAATTAGAAACGGCGGTTAAGCTAGATGAACCTTATTCTGGTACCGTAAAAATAGCCTCTCCTGGCAGTATAGGCTTAAAATTATATCCCTACCTATTAGATGTTCAACAACAACATCCAGACTTAGTTATTGACTATAGCTTTGCACCTAATAGTGATATTGAAGCAAAAATAGCAGATAGAGAAATTGATATTGGCCTAATTACCGAGCTTAGCAAAGTCAAAAATGTCGTTTGTAAACAAATAGCTGTTGAGCCATTGGTGCTAGTCACATCAAATAAAGTTAAATCCGTTAATTGGCAACAATTACTTACTCTAGGTTTTATTTTTCATCCCGATGCACAGCATCATGCCCAATTGTTATTAAGTAAGAATTTTTCAGCGTTTGAACATATTGAGCAATTTGATCGCAAAGGGTTTTCTAATCAAATTAGTTTAATTTTAGAGCCTGTTAGTCGTGGAATAGGATTTACTATTTTGCCTTTACATGCAGTAAATGCCTTTCATAAACAGTCACATATACAGATACACCAACTTGAATATTCCGTTGGCGAATCGTTATACCTTTGTCATAACCATCAATCTTATGAAACTAAACGCTGTAGCTATTTAAAATCAGTGATCAGCAACTTTATAAATGAAGAATGACTTTGATGCTAGCTATAATAAGTCTATTAAGAGTGCCAGTAGCTCTCTCTTGGTCGCTTACCCTTTTCCGATATATACAACATCCGCAAATAACGTCTATTGTCAGCTATTGATTTTCACCGCATAAAACCATTAAACTGGTCGTACCAATAAAGCATTCATTGAAACTAGAAACTTTATGTCAAATTTTTATACTACTGAATCAAAAGTTACCTGTGTTGACCAGTTCGCCATTGCAGCAACAACTTACTTCCCAACGAAAGAGTTAAAGGCTGCCATTTTAATAGGCCCAGCTACCGGTATAAAAAGACAGGTTTATGCTAATTTTGCCGCGTTTCTTGCTGAAAAGGGCTATGGGGTTATCACCTTTGATAATAGAGGTATCGGAGATTCTTTAATTGGCAGCGTAAAAGAAAGTGATGCATCACTGCAATGTTGGGGCGAAAAAGATATGCCGGCAGTGTTTGAGCTGCTTAAACTAACTTTTCCCAAGGCTAAGTATCACTTAATTGGACATAGTGCCGGAGGGCAGTTAGTTGGGTTAATGCATAATGCGATGGAGCTAAGCTCAATCTTTAATTTTGCATGCTCGTCTGGTCAATTAAACAATATGAACACCTTATATGCGATTAAGGCTCATTTTTTTATGAATTTATTTATACCTCTGAGTAATCTTTTTTTTGGACACACCAAATCTCAATGGCTAGGTATGGGTGAGCCTTTACCTAAAGCCGCCGCTCAGCAATGGCGAGAATGGTGCAATAGTGAAGGCTATGTAAAAGCTTCTTTTGGTAAAACGATTCATAGCCACTTATATGATGATTTATCAATCCCGTCAATGTGGGTAAATGCAATAGATGATGAGATTGCCAATGACGCAAATGTTGCCGATATGCTATCGGTATTTACAAAGTTAACCCCGGAAACTCTCACGCTATCTTCTGCTGATTATGGCTTAGAAGAAATTGGCCATATGAAATTTTTTAGTCGAAAGTCGCAGGTTTTATGGTTTCACGCGTTGAAGTGGCTGGAGAGACATTAAGCTAGTTGTTATGACTTTAAAAAACTAAAAGTCAGATTGACTTAATTAAAACTTAAGCTTAGAATTATTTTCGGGTTGCAGAGATGCCTTTTCCGCCAAAGATGAATTCACTCTGATATCAAATAATAATCGGTTCAATATGAACTAAGTAGGCTTTGCGGAGTGCCATTTATACTTAGAGGAAATTGAATTGTGATTGTTCAACAAAAGTACCTGACTCGCTCAGAGCATGACACTCCCCCCCAAAATAACTTATTTATTAAGAAAAAAAATCAACTTTCATTTTATAAATTAATACTGATATTAGTTTGTTTTATTGTCCTTGAAAAATATTCTCTATTGTCACCAGTAGCCTTTATCGCTAGCTGTAACCTTTCATTAGGTAATAGCTTCTCCTTTCACGCAACAATTGAATTCAAATAGGGGAAGATCATGGAACTTGCGTTAAATGAAGTAAAAATACAGGCTAAAAAGTTATTAAAAGCTCTGAAGATGAATAACGATTTACAATTAGCAATGCAGCGACCTTTAAACAAGTTAGCGTTAACATCATTAGATGAATTAAAGCTAAAACACTGTTTAACGATTGTCTCTCAACAGCTAGGCTTTGACAATTGGCATCATGCCCAATGCGCTTTATCAGGTAAAAATAAAGCAAGTGAGCCCCTTAATATGGGGACTTTTTTCTACCCTAAAGGCTCTGGTGCTTTCATCAATGAGTGGTTTGTTAATTATCAAGAGGCTAGAAATACATTAACAAATAAAGCGAAGTCGAAGTACCTTCTTCCTTATAAAAGTCAATTTATTGTGGTTACAAAAGACTGTATCTCTCTATTCAAGCTTGATGAAAAGTTGATATTGTTATGGGCTGAAATAAAGCATGATATGGTTGAAAGCTATAACAGCTTGGCTTGGGACAAACTCGCTTGTGAAGTAATAAAAAATAGACCAAGAGATTATTAATTCAAAATGGCTATAGATGCACCGAGATAGGTATCTGATCTTTCTTGGTCGTTTATACCCAGCATAAATAAATTATCTATCATTCGCTCAAGCTCAGCTCATGGAATTAAACCTTCAATAATAATACTGTTATTCAAGTACTTAACACTAAATAACAAGATACCCACAAGAGCATTAATGGTTAAATTATCTCAAAGATATAACACCTTATAGGTGAATATTGGACAGTTTAGCCATACTTATAAAACCTCTACCTCAATATACTAGCTGAATATACTAGCTGAATAACTTCAAAGAATGATAATTATCTTTTTTGAATTACCCTCCAAAGTTATTGAAAATAATTAAATAGGAACATCAAATGAAACTTTTAAATGCTGCTTTTTTAAGTTTAATATTATCAGCCAGTTTCTTTGTGAACATTGCAAATGCAGGATTGATGTTAGACGAAGACTTCGATCCTATTACATCAGCAGACTGGACATTATCAAACGGTTCTGTTTTAGGAAACCCTGTTTCCGAATTTTTCAGCCTCAATGCTTTACATTTTGATGGGAATGGAATTCGATCGGCAACAACAAACGCATTCGATATGACAACAGGAGGCTTGCTTTCATTCATGTTTAAAATAGGCGGCTCAAACGATACAGCAACATTTGAAGATGCTGATGCTGGTGAAGACGTTCAAATACAATACGCAGCGAACAGTGGAGCTTGGGTTGATTTATTGGTTATTGATACAGAAGACCTATTATTTAAGGACACTTGGGGCGTGGTAAATTTGTCTATTACAGGACTAGCAGCTAGTGACAGCACAAAATTCCAGTGGATTCAGACAAGACACAGCGGAAATAACTGGGATAATTGGGCAATTGATAATGTAAAACTTAGCAATAAAATCAATGTGCCTGAGCCATCAACATTTGCTATTTTTGCATTAGGAATGATTGGTTTCGCATCATCTCGATTTAAGAAAAAAGCTTAATTTAGTTGAGTAAGACTCTCCTTTACTAAATCATATGGTAAATGCTTTCATAAATTTCAATTAAGCATTTAACAAGATGAGGACCAATTGCTGATCTCTCTTGGTCATTTTACTCACCACTAACTTAAACGAGTTGTCCATCATGCGTTCAATTTCCCCTTGTGGGATTGATCCATCTAAAATAACGGTGTTCCAACACCTCTTAATCATATAATCGTTAGCGCTACTATTTCTTCTCTAATAAAATTGCTTTTAGCTTATTCAACCCTTTCCCTTTATTAGTAATTTTCCATGCCATAAATAAATCTTGAGGTATGGGAGATTCTGCTAAGTTGATAACAAGCAGTTCTCCGATATCAATAAATTGTTGTGCCATACACCTGGGTAAATGACCAATGCCAATTCCTGCAACAATAGCGGCAATTTTCTGAGGTATGGAGCTTACAAAAAAGTGTTGGCTGCCTTCAATTATATTCACCGACCAAGGAATTTCATGTTTCGATGAATCGTGAACAACAACACTTCTGTACCCAGTTAGTTCGCTCGGTTGAATTAACTCTGTATCTCGTACAAAGTGCTTTGATAATTCATGAGATTTTCCTACCACTAAAACACTTTCTAATTGCCCTGTTTTTATTGCTCTAATGCCTTTTTGATTAGGCACAGGTGCAGGCGCACCAATAATTAAATCAACTTTGTCTTCAATTAATGCCTCCCAAGTACCATTCATGACTTCCTCTTGTACATCAATTTCGATATTTTTATGTTCGGCTAAAAATCGTTGTATGCCAGAAAAAACCGGTTTAATGTCAATAATAGAGTCGCAAGCAATACGAATTTTTGGCTCCCAACCATTGGCAATGGTTTGCGTTTGCTCAGACAGCGCATTAATTGCAGATAAAACTTTGCGCCCTTCAACAAGTAAATGTTTTCCTGCAGGTGTCAGTACGGCGCGGCGACCTTGCCTAATAAATATGGTGACATTTAACTGCTCTTCCAATTTTTGTACAACATAAGAAAGTGCTGAAGGTACTTTATTTAGTTGCTCCGCAGCAGCCGCATAACTACCGCGATATTCAATAGCGTCTAAGACCAGTAACGCTTCCATACTTATAACTGGTGTGTTCATTTCTACTTATCCGAAGTGAAGTTAAATCCAAAATAGGGCTACTCAAAAACTAGGTAAAAAAACTGTTCAAAATATTTGAACATATTAAACAAATAATAGGGGTTATTCACCCACAACGCAACTTATACAATAGCTTCACATTCAAGGAACAACACCTAACTAGCAACATAAAAGGCAACAACATGAATATCAAAAACTTTACTAACAGCATCATTAAAACTGAACAGTCTATATCAGCACTGCCATTACGATTAATCGCTGGCATTCTTTTTACCGCTCACGGCGCACAAAAACTTTTCGCTTGGTTTGGTGGCTACGGGTTAGACGGTACCGGACAATGGATGGAGTCTATTGGACTAGCACCCGGTTATTTAATGGCATTAATGGCAGGTAGCGCAGAGTTCTTTGGTGGCTTATTACTGATCATTGGCTTTCTTACCAGACCAACCAGCTTTGTTTTAGCCATAACCATGGTGGTGGCGATTTTTAGTGTTCACTTAGAAAACGGTCTATTCATGGCGACCAATGGTTACGAATTTGCGCTCGCATTATTCGCAATATCAATCTCATTAATGTTTAGTGGTGCCGGTAAACTTTCACTCGATAATGGAGTTACTCAGCGTTTAGCTTCATCGGTAATTAACAAGTAAACAGCAAGCAAAACATTTTATATTTTAATAATTAAGGTAGTGATCATGACATCAGTAAAAAATAGCTGGAACAGTAGTATCAAAAATGGCGAGTATCAACGTAAAGAGTCGCAATTTAGAAATTGGATAACACCTGATGGTAGTGCAGGTATCAGCGGAGGTGAAGGCTTTAAAGCAGAAGCCGACCGTTATCATTTGTATGTATCGCTTGCTTGCCCATGGGCACATCGCACCCTAGTTTTCCGTCAATTAAAAAGCTTAGAAGATTTAATTACCGTCAGTGTTGTACACCCAGATATGCATGATAAAGGCTGGAGCTTTAACCATGATAATGGTTCAGCAAAGCTTTATGGAACAACAGGTGATGACTTATACGGGGATCACTTTATTGGCGAAAAATATCTTGCTCAAGACCCCAATTACAGCGGCGTTAATAGCGTACCAATTCTATGGGATAAGAAAAATAAAGTGATCGTTAATAATGAATCATCAGAAATTATTCGAATGTTCAATAGCGCTTTTAATGATATTACTGGTAATAGATTAGATTTTTACCCTGAAAAATTACGAGAAAAGATTGATACAGAAAATGAGTTTGTTTATCACAAAATTAATAATGGCGTATACAAAACAGGTTTTGCTACCACGCAAGCAGCTTATGACAAAAATGCCACTGAGCTATTTTCAGCACTTGAACAGCTTGAGGATAAATTGTCGAAACAGCGTTATTTAACCGGTAATGAGATTACAGAAGCTGATTGGCGTTTATGGGTTACCTTGGTACGGTTCGATTCGGTTTACCATACGCACTTTAAATGTAACTTACGGTTAATTGAGCAGTACAGTAACATTTATAACTTTATGTTGGAGCTGTATCAAATGCCAAATATCGCTAAAACAGTTAATGAAGCACATATAAAGCGTCATTATTATGCAAGCCATGTAGCGATAAACCCGTACGGCATTGTGCCCATGACACATAAGCAAAATTGGACAATGCCCCATCAAAGAGATCAGCTATTTAGCTAACTCATCATTGCACTAACACTAATGGCTATAACCATTAAATATTAAGCTGAAATATTTCAGAGTAAGGAAGTCTTATGATCAAACATCTACCCTATAAAACCCTCGGTAATGCTAACCATGGCTGGCTTAAGACTAAACATCACTTTAGTTTTGCCAATTATTACAACCCGAGTCGTATGGGCTTTGGTAAATTACGCGTAGTAAATGATGACTGGGTTGCACCTGGCATGGGGTTTCCATCACACCCGCACCGCAATATGGAAATTATTAGTATTATTCGCTCTGGCGCTGTCACTCATCAAGATAGCACAGGAAACAAAGGCTTGACTAAAGCGGGAGAAGTACAAGTTATGAGTGCAGGTACAGGTATCGTGCACTCAGAATATAACCGCAGTAAAGAGCCATTAACCTTTTATCAAATTTGGATTGAAACCAATAAAAATAATGTAACTCCTCGTTGGGAAAGTAAAAAATTCCCAGCACAGCAAGCAGAAGCACTGACTTTATTGGCATCAGGATTTAGCGAGGATAAAAACAAAGCGCTTTTTATCCACCAAGAAGCACGTATCTATGGCGGGAAATTAGCTAAAGGTGCCATTATTGAACATGACATTTACCATCAAGGCTATATTTTGGCATCAAATGGTATGTTTAAACTGGAAGACAACTCAAGCGGAAAACCAGAAAGTGTCACCATGAATATGGGGGATGGGGCTGAAATAACACAATCAAGTTCAATGTTGATCAGAGCATCAACAGATTGTGAAATCATCATTATTGATACTATCGATTAACTCAGTAACTAAAGATGGGTTATGATCGATTGCTGATCTTTCTTGGTCATTTTACTAACTACTAACTTAAAGGAATTATCGATCATACGTTCAATTTCACCTTGTGGGATTGAGCCATCTAAAATAACGGTGTTCCAACATCTCTTATTCATATGATAACCCGGCATTATTGATGGGAATATATCACGTAACATAATAGCCTCTTCAGGATCACACTTTAGGTTCAACCACCAATCTTGCCTATCGCCATCACCTTTGCCCATTTTACCTAGTGCTAACGTGGCAAACATTTTATTTTTCACCTTAAACACTTTTACTTCATCACCAAATGGGTAATTCAAAGACGCTTCTGGTTTTGCTAATAAGTATTGCTCAGCTTGTTCAAAGGTTAAGCTCTCAGTCATGTTTTACCTCACTTTTTATAGACAGGGTTATTCGTCCAGTTTTCAGATGATAATTATGATACCTACATTCACAATGAAATAATAATCAAGCTTAAACGTTCTTCTTATTATAACTATTCAATTAACATCATTTGTAGAGCACTATAAACTATGTGTAGTTCACCAAAATCTAAACGTAGAGTTATCGCTAAAAAAACTAATAGCAGCGTTGGTATATTGTCTACGATGAGTAGTGAAAAAAGGCTCAGTTTCGCTGAATGTGCAAATCAAGCCAGTGACCGACGCATTGAAGCTAAGCGATTAAAACGTGAAGAGCGATACAGCATCAATAAATTAACAGTTAAAAAGAATCATTCACAGAATATAAAAGCCAAAACGAATGCAAATCAGTCTTGGCTTTATTGGCTAATAAACGCACCTTTTAGTGAGCTACTGCGAAAACTAGTTTCTTAGTTCACTAACCATTGCGTTAAGATGGATTGATTAACCAAACCACTTTTCCCATGAAACTTACCATTACTTTCGACAAAATAACTGCGCGGTAATTCACCGTACCAATTAGGATCGATAAAAAATCGACTTTGATCGCCTTTACCATCGACAAAATGGAAGTTGCTAAAGTTGTTCAATTCAAACTTTTCGATAATGTCTTTACGTTCAGCATTTATTTCATCACTAGCATCAGTATTAATAATCACTACCGCTAGATCATCATGTTGACCTTGTAGTTTTTGAATAATGGCTAGCTCCTTAAAACACGGTGGGCAGTCAACTGACCACAACAGCATCAACCATTGTTTACCCATATTTTGTGTTTTTACTGTCGCTAATTGTGCTTTATCAAAGGCAATTGACTCTGCAAAGGACACGCTTGTGCCAAGTAAAAACCAAATAAAAATAGCACAACTCAATTTGTTAAAAAAACTCATAACGCTTGCACCAAATGACCTTGTTTCGGACGATGCCATGACACGTAACTGACCTTACCTTTTTTGACTATAAAAGGACGGTCAGAGCCATTAAACGCTTTTGCTAACATCACAGCTTGAGTAAATGATTTGCCGTTATCTGTTGAGCGTTGATGCCAAAGTTCATGTTCAGTACCAGTAAACTGTGTCCAAACAATGTCGATATTATTGCCATTAGTATTCAAATGCGGGTGCGCTGCTTGTGCACTTTGCATCCCTACTGACACTGGTTTGGTTAATGATTTACCTTGATCATTACTTGCCGCATAGAAAATCCCCTTGCCGACTTCTCCTTGATTAAACCACACCAAATGATAGCGATTTTTATCATTAATACTAATTGCCCCTCCTTGATGAGGACAACCATTAATTTTCCAGCGGTCATAACTTATTTGGTAAGGTTCTTGTTGTCCACTCTTGCCTTGAGCAAGTGTCAACAAAGCAAATTCGCGAATATTATCACCATAAATATGTCGCCAAAATATAGCTAATTCACCATTATCATTATAATCCATGGCAATACGACAACAAACACAGGTGTTATTCGCTAGCTGTTCATTTACAAAACTTGTTTCATTTTCTCTGTAGTTAGCTTTACCAAGGAACAAGGCAGAGCCGTTAGTTTTTTTCCCTTGTAATCTAAGTTGGTGAGATAAACGTGAGTCTAGCCAAACAATACTGACCTCACCGTCTGCTGTTACTAACATTTCATTAAAACTATGCCCTGTTAGTAAATTATCATCATTAACAGTTACGGGTTTAGTAAAGGTTTTACCATAATCACTAGAGTAGGAAAAACGTATATCTGCAGTATGTTTCTTCTCTTTTGGTGTTGCCCACGACAAATACACACCTTGGTATTTATCAAAGGCTATTTTAGGCCGATTTTCACCGCGGGCTGATACTTTTTCTTTATCAATGGCCACCCGGGTAATCGCCGAAAACGTTGCACCGCCATCTGTTGATAGTTGAAAATAAATACTTAAATCTAGAGCCCACAAACGCCATAAATCGCCATTTGGCGCAAACGCTGAGGTAACCGTTTTAGCACAAATTATTTTTACCCCTTCACAGCTAGGCATTGGCTTCTTTTTTGATTGCATTACCTGGTGAGTAGCTTGGTGATTGTGCCCTGCAGCTTCACTTGCATTCATCACAAATATTAATAAAGCACAGACAATAGTTGAACAGACTATCCGAGTTAATATTGACATATATCTTTCCTTACCACTGAAAACTTAAGCCAATATAAGCTGTTCGTGGAGCGCCTGGTGAATAAGTAGTTTTACGGTATCGATACGAAGCTTCTTGGACATACTCTTCATCCGTGACGTTAAGGACCCTTGCATGAAAAGCAAGCTGCTCTGATACCTGATAACGTGCTTTCAAATTACCAACAGTGTAACCATCTTCAATACGATCATTACCCTCATCATCTTGACTGTTCGCATCATCTAACCAGTACTCACCAATAGATTGTACTTCTAACATAGCAGTGAAACCTGGTAAGAAAGCAGGCATGTAACGCACACGTACATTGGCAATATAGTCAGGAGCTGCTGACATTTCATTACCGGCAAAATCTTCGTGTTGATCAAATTCGTGCTTAGACTGACTATAAGCGGTGCTAATATTTAATTGCTCATTAATTTGCCATAAAATTGAGGCTTCGACCCCTTTGTGAATAACACGAGCAGCATTGGTTAAATACCGTTGCCCGTCATTGTTATAGGCGTGAACAATGCCGTCATCAACATCCATATAATAAATAGCAGTATCAAAGAAAACTGTTTCCCAGTTGGCTTTATAACCTAGCTCGTAGGTATCTGATGTTTCAGGATCAACCGCTTTAGCATTGCCATCATCTTTTGTCGTTAAATGATACAAACTGCCTGCGGTAGGTAAGCGGAAACTATTGGCATAACGAACATAAATGCTGCTGTCATCAGTTAAATGATAATTCAAACTGGCTTTAGGGCTAAAATGGTTAAAATCATCGCTACGATTTTCTACACTTATTTTGCCATGACCAATATCACCATAAACGCCTAAGTGATTATCAAAATCATATTGTGCATAGTCGTAACGAGCACCTAAGGTTAAATCTAGGTTTTCAGTTAGGCTTCGCTTATGCTGAACATACGGAGATATACTGATGAATTTAGTAGTATCATCGTAAAATTTCTCACCTTTCACAAACGTGTCTGCCCCCCAACCTGAGGTAGTAAAATCAAGCGGTTGATACGAAAGTTGCTCACCTTCGGTTAATTCAACATCTAACCCAATCGTGGTTTCACTATCACTATTGTGTTCAAAGTTTGCCAACGCCAATAAACCTAAGGTTTGCACTTGCGATTCAACTTTTGGCATATTTTGATTCCAAGTCGCAGTATAGTCATTAGTACGGTAACGATAGTAAGGAATAAGTGAATAAAAGTTATTGCCAGCAACTTTATCCCATTGTGTTGAAAGGCGCATATATTGGGTTTTGCGTAATGGATCGCTAGCTAACACTGTATCGGAAAGACCAGAGTTAGTTTTATCATTGTCATATAAGTCTTTTGTTAAACTTGCTGCCATTTCTTGTTCAAGATCAGAGGCAACAAAAGAAGTCACTAAACGTTCGTTGTCACCTAAATCAAGTTCATGGCGAAGGGTTATTTCCCCGCGTTCAGAGCCGGTGTGATCACGCCAGCCATTATTCTTTAAATATGATCCCGCAATCCGAAAACCTTGAGTGTCAGATAATTGATTACTATGGCTAGCCTGTACTTTAGTGTACTCATCTGCACCTTGCATCAAATCAACACTTGTTTGTGGCGACTGGGCTATATCCGCTGATAAAATATTTACCGTTGCAGCGACTGCACCTGAGCCATAAAGTGCGGTGCCGGCTCCTTTTAACACTTCCATACGGGCAACATTGGAATTAAAACTAGACCACCACAAGGCATTATGATTAAAAAATGCCGCCGATTGCAGTGGAATATTATCCTGTAAATATAAGTAGTAACCGCCAGTGTTCATTGGCATTCTGATAGCTGCTTTATGGCCTTGACCACCTGAAAGTTGATCAATTAACACCCCAGAAATACTATTAAGTGATTCTGCAACATGCTGACCATTATCAAGTGCTAATTCTTCTTTACCTACTCCTTTTACCGACATAGCCAAATCAGTGTCTAATGACTCTTGACGTGTTGCTGTGACAGTCATACGTTCAAACTCATATGCCTCATCGTCCATTACGGGGGTCTCTGCAAAAACAGTTCCGCAATACTGGCTAACAAGTAGAGAGAGTAGTGATATTCTTATTTTTTTATTCATGTCGATTACTATTATTTTTAATTATTTAACTTGCCGCTATAGTAGAATATTTTGCTATTTTTGCAGTGTGACAAAATGTCGCAAGTAGGACATTTTTTTGGAGTTAATTGGTAAACTTTGATCTGACGCATAAAAAAGCCCTGATATTTCAGGGCCTTATTAAATGGTGGTTTCAGTTTAAAACGATAATTTAAAATCTAATAACTAAAAACTATAAGTGACTTCAGCCCAAGCACTAACCCCCTCACTCGGTAATCTCGACATAACAGGAGTTTCTGTTCCTTTAACGCGGTTATAGCCACCTAAATGGTTTTGATAATTTTTATCTAAAATATTATCAACACCTAAACGTATCGCTAAGTCGTTATTAACAAAATATTGCGCATCTATATTTACCACGCCGTAACCTGAGGTTTTTTGTTCGCCATTAGTAGTTGATACATCATCTTGTTTGGCCGCCATAACAAGGCTAGTTTTAACCATCCAATCATCGCTACTGTAACGGAAGTTAATCTGACCATTAAGTGGTGCAATACGGTATAAATTGTCGTCAATATCACGGCGTTCGCCCTGTACATAGCTAATGATCGTTGATAACTCGATTTGCTCACTAATATGATAATAGCCATTGAGATCAAAACCATAAAGCTTTGCATCAACATTGGTGAATTTAAGTGGGTTAGTGTCACCCGCCATCATGTTTGCCATCATTTTAGCTGACATATCAGCCATACCCATGGATGTGCCTTGAATGTAATCATCAATAGATTGATAGAAAACATGTGGTGCTAACATCACCTTGTCACCTTGATAGGTTAGTCCTAAATCTACTTGATAAGCGGTTTCTGATTTAAGGTTTATATCGCCAATATAAGTGTGACCATCAGCTAAACCACCGGTTGCTTCCATTGGAGTCCACAAGTATCGTTCTTGATACGAAGGTGCACGATTTTTCAGGCCAAGGCCTGCAGAGAAAGATACATTGGTTGATATTTTAGTTTGGGTATTTAGTGCAATGTCAACATTATTGTCTGATACTTCGCGATCAGCGTTATTAAAGTCATCTTGTAAACCACCGGCAAGACTTCCCATCGGATTCATCATCATCGCCATTGAAGAGCTAACTTCACTGGCATTAGACTCCGCGCGTTTAAACCTAACACCAAGTTGTACATTAGTATGATCAAACTGGTTTTGCCATTGCGTAAAAATACCATAGCGATTATCTTCAACAGCATTAAAATTAACCACTGTAAACATCATATTATTAGGGTTTGTAATAACTGAGTCATGGCTAGCAAAGTAACCATCAACGCCAAAAGCAAGTTCACCAAAATCAAAGTCTTGTGTAAATTTAACTTTAAAGTCAGAAGTTTCTGCCGTCGCATTATTACGGCGATACTTAGTTGGATCATTATTTTGGCGCATTTCAAAATTAGTCATACCATGATCTGCATCGATATACCCTAACTGCCACTCACCTTGCCAATCGCTTAAATTAAAGGCACCGTCAAGCGTAATGCGGTGACTTTCAATATATTCAATATCCATAGGTAAAGCCGGTGTGCCTGAATCATTAGTATCGGTATAGTGATAACTTAACCCTATTTCATTATCGTTTTTGCTATAACGAATATCGCCACCAAGCTGTACTTTGTCAAAATCTGTTGGGCTGATCTCAACACCATCACCACTTTCCATGCTATCGCCTGTTTGGCTATTGCCATACAACAATATGGCAACATCACCAGCAGCAATATTGGTTACGGCTGACAAGGTCTTAGCACTATTATTACTACGATAGCCGGTTTGTACATCACCCGATAACGCGGTGGCTGCGTTGTTCATTGTTTCTGCTTTACGCATTTTTACTTCAACGGCACCACCAAGGGTATTAATACCTGCTGATACTGGCGCAATACCGCGATAAACAGTCATAGAGTCGACAATGAGTGGTGTTGAATAACTGAGTGGTGTATCCATAGCATTAGGACCTGCACCAATCACAGGATGACCATCAAGCGAGGCTGCAACTCTATCGCCATATAATCCACGATATTGAGCAATCCCAGTAATTGGGCCATTGCTATTGATATTTGCTCCCGGAACAGAGGTGAGCCAATCAGCTAAATCAGGAGCACTAGTGTGCCCTTGGGCATAACCTTTCATTCCTTCTAAGCCATGATGGCGTTGATTGGTTATGGTGATAACCTCTAACTCATTAATGCTATCAGGTGCTTCATCAGCTAAAGCTTGCCCTGCAAAAGCAATGGTTGACGAGGTAATGGTGGATAACAAAAATATTTTTACAGCAAGTGCTGACGGGGTAAGAAAAGTGCGCATAGTGTTCCACTTCATGTTTATGAGAATATTTAAATTAAGCGTATTCTCACGGCTTAACTTATTTAAAACAAAAGGAAATGCACAATGCGCGACAATTTGTCGCAGGTAAAATTCAGCTTATTTGCACTAGATCAATAAAGCAGATTTTTATTAATGAATAACATTATTGTTATTCAATAATGCCTGCTTGCCTTAGGTGATTTTTTGCTACTTTAATTCGTCTAGCTTTCATCTCACCATAGCTAGGACTGTCAAAATTAAAAGCAAAAAAATGCACCCCTGAAGAGTTTTCAACAAAACCTATATACCAACCAAGCATTATGCCATCACCAGTTTTACCTGCGCCAGTTTTAGAAAATAAGCGATAACTCGATGTTGTCTCAGTTAACATTATACTTTTTAAGTTATCAACTGCCTGCTCATTAAAAGAAAATTCGTTGTAATAGACTTTCTTCAAAAAATCTATTTGCTCAACGGCTGATATTTGTATACTGCCATTTAACCAAAAGCTATCTAAGCCTGACGAAATATCTTGGTTTCCGTAGCGCATTTTATTTAAATAACTCAGCATGTTTTTTTCGCCAATACCCATTGCTAACTGACGATAAATAGCGACCATAGAATATTTAAAAGCAGTGCTTAAGTCATAATGAGGTAATTTCCACACTGACGGCCACCAAGCTTGTTTAGGGTAAGCGGCTTTGTCATAAGTTAATGCTTGCTTCGTATTTTTAATAACGCCTAAATCTAAGGCGATTAAGCTATTGGCAACTTTAAAGGTAGAAAAAGGTGATAACTGTGTGTTAGCACGGCCTTCATTCACACTACTGATATTGTATTTATTGCTCGCACCTGCTTTTTTAGGCTCACTTAATAGTACAAAGGTACATGAATTATCACCCTCTTGACATAATGTACTGCCATCACTTGCCAACGCAAAGTGACTGTAATAACCCAAAAAAGCTGTGGTCAATAATAGTTTGATTACTTTCATAAAATTATCCGTTTTGCTAATTAATCACCTGCATAATACGTTAGACATCAGAATATACAAAATATTAAGTGACTAATACGCTAACAGTGGCACAATGGAATGGTAATTTTTTAGTAGGAATATAGATGAAAGCTTTTTTTACCTTAGTGTTTATTGTGCTAAGCAGTAGTAGTTTTGCCACGGAACAAGCAGAACAACTATTTAATCAATTAAAACCCTCTCTTTATCAAATAAAGTTAATTGACAAAGCCAGTGGTGAAAAGTCGTCTATCGGCTCAGGCTTTCAAATTAGTAAGGATGGCATTATAGCGACCAATTATCATGTTATTTCAAGCTATGCCTTACACCCAAAAAAATACCGTATTGAATATTTAAACAGTGAAGGAGAAACTGGTTTATTAGCCCTACAAAGTGTTGATGTGATTAATGATCTTGCTTTAGTTAAACGTAAAATGGACTCTATAAGTAGTGATGACATTGCTTTTTTCCAGCTTTCTAAAAGTACACCACATAAAGGAGAAAAATTATTTTCTTTAGGGAACCCCCATGATTTAGGCATGATAGTAGTACCCGGTACTTATAATGGCTTAAAAAAAGAATCTTTTAATCAACGCATTCACTTTACCGGTTCAATCAACTCAGGTATGAGCGGTGGACCTGTGGTAAACAAGCAAGCAGAAGTTGTTGGTATTAATGTAGCAACCTCAGGTAATTCAATTGGATTTTTAGTCCCTCACGATAAGCTAGAAAGTTTATATCAGGCTTTTTTACAAGCAGTTCCTGAATCAATTGAACAGCAAATGGCTGCGCAATTAACCGCTAATCAAAATAAATTGATGAACGAAATTTTAAATAGTCCATGGCAAGCAAAGTCACTTGGTAAACACGGCACGATTCCTATTATTGATGTGCCATTTATTCGTTGTTGGGGGGACTCGAATGCCGATAAAGCTGATGCCTTAATTTTAACCGCCGTCGCCAATTGTTCATTAGACGAAAATACTTACCTTTCATCTCGTTTTTTTACTGGCTCTATGGAGATTGAATTTCGATATATGCAAGCAAAAGATATCGGTGCTAATAAGTTTTACCACTTATATCAACAACAAATCGCCCATGCTGGTGCTGGCAATAGAGCAGGAAAAGACAATGTTACCCAATACCAATGCCATCATGATTTAGTGATGCCTAGTAACCAAACAATAAATAACAAAAGCATATTTTGTACTCGTGCTTATAAAAAATTTCCTGACTTATTCGATGTTCTATATTTAAGTGCTTCAATAGACAAAAACAAACAGGCCTTAGTTAGCCATTTTACTATAGCGGGTGTTGATCAAAAAAATGCTTTAGCATTCACTCGTAAGTTTATGGAGGCTGTATCATGGAATTAATCAAAGAAGAGTTGGTAACTGAAGAAGTCCCCGTAAGAGAGTTAGTTATTGAAGAAATTAGTCGCAACCATAAACTACTCCATAGACATAAACTCAACAAACCTAGCATTAATATCGGCCGAGATTATCATAATGATATTATCTTAGCTGATCCCCATGTTTGTCCAAGCCATATCAGTATCGACTTTATTGATGAACAATGGCAAATAACTGATAATCAAACGGTTAACGGTACCTTTGTTGATAATTTCAAAGAAAAAAAACACGAGGCGAATCAACATATAGTACGTGATGGTGATGTCATCTCCTTAGGTAAAAGTCAATTACGACTGTTATTTAGCGATCATGCTGTTGAGCCAACGCTAGCTTTTAGTCCATTTGAAAGCTTTATCAACCTTATGCGCCACCCTGTAGCCTTATTTATCAGCATAGCCTTTTTCACGCTGATAGCCGGTAGTATCTTTTACTTTAATAAGCCTATAGAAGTTAATTTCAGCCAATTATTCGTGCCCGCTATTGGTATGACATTAGGCTTTGCTTTATGGCCTGCAGGAGTCGCTTTAGTCTCTCATTTAAGCAAACAAGATGCCCGTTTAATGGCGCAGCTTGGGGTAAGTTTTGCGTTATTTAATTTGATGTGGTTTAGCGATGTTTTAGAAACTATCGTCACCTTTAACAGCTCAAGTGACAACATATTATCTATATTTGTAACTTTCACCTCCGTCATACTTGCCTTTACCTTGTTCTGGTTAAATAGCTATATAGGCTTTCATATGAGTCGTAAAAGACGAATAGTGGTTTCAGCAAGTATCACGCTATTATTATTTGGTGGCAGCTATTTAATTCAATATAGTAAGAAACCAGATTTCAACCCTAGACCAAATTATAACGCCACTATTATGATGCCTAGCTTTTTAATAACTAACAGCAGTAGTGTTGATGAGTTTATCAATAATAGTAGCAAGCTTTTTGACAAGACCAAAAAAGAAGCTTTGAGTGAATAGGTAAGTTACGAGTAGCGAGTTATGAAGCAAATAGTTCGTAACTCGTTACTATTAATTTACAACCTTTAGTTATGGGCGTGGAATAAAACCCACTGCATCATAAACTGACGTTAATATTTTACTCGCTCGCAACGACGCTTTTTCAGCACCACTTTTCATCACTTGCTCAAGAAAAGCATGATCTTCACGATACTGATGATACTTGGTTTGGATAGGCTCTAGCATAGTCACTACAGCGTCAGCGACATCACCTTTTAAGTGACCATACATTTTATCTTCATACTCAGGTACTAAACTGTCAATTGATTTACCTGTGGCACAGGAAAGTAAAGAAAGTAAGTTCGACACACCTGGTTTTTCTTCCAAATTATAATAAATACGCGCTTGCTCATCTGAATCAGTCACTGCACGTTTGATCTTTTTGGCGATTTTTTTCGGCTCTTCTAATAAGCCAATAAAGTTACCTGGATTAGTATCTGATTTTGACATTTTCTTGGTGGGCTCAAGTAAACTCATTACTCGTGCGCCATGCTGAGGAATAAACGGATCAGGCACTGTAAAAATATCACCGTAAAGATTATTAAAGCGAGTGGCAATATCACGCGCTAACTCTAAATGCTGCTTTTGATCATCACCAACGGGGACACTATCTGCGCGATACAACAAAATATCAGCCGCCATTAATACCGGATAAGTAAACAAACCTGAGTTCATATTTGCCTCAGATTTTTGCGACTTATCTTTATACTGTGTCATACGGTTTAATTCACCCATTTGAGTATAACAATTTAATACCCAACTCAGCTGGGCATGTTCTGGCACATGAGACTGAATAAAAATAGTACTTTGCGCTGGATCTACGCCACAAGCAAGGTAAAGTGCTAATCCATCTAAAGTCGCTTTACGTAAGTCTTCAGCTTTAGGACGAACAGTAATGGCATGCTGATCCACCAACATGTAATAGCATTCATGACTAGGTTGCATATTGACCCATTGCTTTAATGCGCCTAAATAATTGCCAATAGTTAATTCACCTGATGGCTGACAGCCACTTAATACAATAGGTTTGCTCATTATTTATTTTTACCTTAAAATTTTTAATCTGTAATTATTTTGAAACTGTTGCTAATTCTGCACGCATTTCATCAATAGCCACTTTATAATCTGTTTGAGAAAAGATGGCACTACCTGCAACAAACATATCTGCACCTGCGGCAGCAATTTCAGCAATATTATTGGCCTTAACGCCACCATCAACTTCTAGACGAATATCTCGGCCACTTTCGATAATTTTTTCTTTCACTAATCGTAATTTATCTAAGGTTGTAGGAATAAACGATTGCCCGCCAAAACCAGGGTTTACTGACATCAATAAAATGACATCAAGCTTGTCCATAACAAAATCTAAACACTGTAAAGGGGTTGCTGGGTTTAATACTAAACCAGCCTTACAGCCATGGTCTTTGATTAGCTGTAAAGTGCGATCAACATGATCACTACCTTCTGGATGAAAAGTAATGATATCAGCACCGGCTTTAGCAAATTGAGGAATTAAACTATCGACTGGTTTCACCATTAAATGTACATCTATTGGCGCAGTTATACCGTAATCTCGCAACGACTGACAAATCATAGGACCAAACGTTAAATTAGGAACAAAATGATTATCCATAACATCAAAGTGAACAACATCTGCGCCTGCCGCTAAAACCTTGGCGACGTCATCACCCAAGCGAGCAAAATCAGCAGATAAAATAGAAGGTGCAATTAAAAAAGAAGACATAACAAAAAAGCCCTAAAAAAAATTATCGCTATTATACCCAAGCTAACGTTAAATGCGAGTTTCACGACAGTATATAAGTAGTGCACCTAATTTGCCCAAGACAACTTTATTCGCACCACTTTGGCGCAATACTGGCTTAATCTAGTGTTCATTTTTTTAGTATAATAATCAACTACAAAGCTTAACTCTTTGTTAAATTGTGATTATTAGCTATAATTAATTGACATTGTTCACTCAGGCATCATCTTTGCAAAATACTAGATAGATTCACAATATTTATAATAATTTAAAGAGATTAACATGAAAAAATCATTATTAAGCATCGCACTCACTTCACTTTTAGCTACATCGGCATTCATTTCAACGCAAGCATCTGCTACTGGTATTGAAGGCTTAAGTGCCAATGTTGGCGTAGTTTCACAATACATTTTCCGTGGTATTGCACAAACAGACACAGCATCTGCTAGCGCTGGTGTTGATTATGAAAATGGCGATTTTTCTGTTGGTACTTGGGTTGCCGATGTACAAGATGGCCTAGAAGTTGACCTTTACGGTAGTTACGCTAATGAGTTAGATAATGGTTTCGGTTATAGCGTTGGCTTTACTTCTTACCAATATACTGGTGATTTTGATACGCAATATAACGAAGTTAATCTTGGCGCTTCATACGAATTTTTCTCTGTTGCTTATAGCGTAGGTACTTGGGAAGTTGAAGGCGGTTCAGATCAAGATTACACCTTCCTTGCTGTTACTGCTGAATACGAAGGTTTTTATGCGACTTACGGTACTTGGGGTGACGAATTTGACGGCGATTACGTTGAACTAGGTTACGGCGCTGACGTTTCAGGTTTTGATGTAGGCGTAGCGTTAATTGCTAACTCTAAAGAGCTAAATGGCGGCATAAAAAATGATGAGTCTTTAGTGTTTAGCATTGGCAAATCATTCTAAGATATAGTTAACAGCTAACTAAAAAATATGACGATTAAAGTGTTAATAGGTTACTCGCTAACCGATTAACACTTTATTAATTTCTCACGTATTATCAAATGCACGTAAAACATATCATGACGCTGTTTATTACCTTGCCTTCACATTAGCGTTATTTACTCTTTAGCATACAAAGTAGTCATTATAATTGCTAAACCTTCAGTGACTTCAGTCTCATTCATTGCGGCAAAACCCAAACGGATAAAGCGATACTCTTTATCAAGTGAATCCTTATCTGATAAGTCATCATCAGGTGATTCTTTGAGGATATTAAATTCTACTTCAGTTTGTAAATATACTTGTTTAGCCAAGAGCTTTTCTTTTAAACCAACAATAGATTTACCCATATCTAACCATATTGCCATACCGCCTGCTGGGATTTCAAAATGCATTGGTAGGCCTTGTTCTTGATAAGATTTTAGCTGTAAAACCATAAAGTCACGACGTTTTTGATATAAACGTGTCATACGTCGTAAGTGTCCTTCAAATCCCCCTTGCTGCATCCACTTAGCCACCGATTGTTGCACTAAGACATTACACTTATGGTTCATCAGCATTTTATAGGCCGCGAGTCGTTCAATTAAAGTGTTACTTGCCACAACATAGCCGATTCGCGCACCACCAAACATCAATTTTGAGAAAGTAGAAATGTAAATAACTAAACCCTCGGGATCATCTGCGGCCATAGGGGCAATGGGTTGGCTGTCATAATGAAATTCATGGTCATAATCATCTTCGACGATGGCAACGCCATACTGCACTGCTAATTGGTAAATTTGCATTCGTCTAGAAATATCCAAAGATACGGTCGTTGGATATTGGTGCAGCGGGGTAAGGTAAAGTAATTTAACATTGCCCTGGGCAAATACTTGCTCTAAGTGCTCTGGTACTATGCCTCGTTCATCTTGTTTGATGGCAACCAATTGTGCTCCTGTCCGCTTAAAGGCTGCCCAAGCAGGTGGATAACCAAGCTGCTCAACCGCTACCTTATCACCAGATTGCAACAATAATTGTGAGATCATATACAAGGCTTCTTGCGAGCCATTACAAATCATAAGTTCTTTGTCTGTAATAGAGCGAACACGCCGTAAATACGTAGCAACCTCTTCGATAAGATCGGCTTCTCCGCGACTATCGCCATAACTTAAGTTATCAATTTTAGGCCGCTGACAAGTTTGGGCAAAATGACCTTTAAATTCATCAAACGGGAATTTTCTAATATCAGGCTGGCCACCAGAAAAATTGTACGGATATTCGCTTGCTTTAACCTTTGGCGTAACAGCAAAGTTTTGTTTGACTCGAAATTGCCAATCAAAACTTTGCTGCGTTTTTTTTATTTTACTTATCGTAAGACTACTTTGAATTGGTAAGTGTGCTACTACCCGATACCCCGAACGTTCTTTCGCTTCAACCCAGCCTTGCGCTACTAATTCAGCCAACGCCGACATGATGGTATGACGGTTTACTGATAACTGCTGAGCAAGTTTACGGGCTGAAGGTAACCCTTCAGTCGGAGCAACCTGCCCTGCCTTAATAGCTTTTCTCAAAGCATCGGCAATAACTAGGTATTTTGCTTGTTTACCTGAGATCTTACTTTCAGAAAATAATTTTAACGTTAACGCTTTCAATCTGGTCTAGCAACTTATAAATATCTGGTTGTAGTAGTTATACCAAAAACAACGATAATAACAACCTTTACAGCTCAATCCTATTTGAAAGGAACTATTAATGCTTAAGCCTATCACGCTAGAAACTAACTTAATAAAACTAGAACCAATGACTATGAAACACCTGAACGCTTTCTGTTTAGCCGGTAATTATAGGAAAGTTTGGCAGCATATGCCAATAAACCGCTGTCAAAGTCGTGATATTGCAGAAGCATGGATTAAAGAAGCTATCGATGAAATGGCACAAGGGCTGCAACTCGCGTTTGTTACTATCGATAAGAAAACGGATAAGGTCATTGGCTCAACACGCTTATTTCGTTGGAATGATGAAGATAAAACCATTGAACTTGGCCACACATTTATCACGCCTGATTTTCAGCGAAGCTATGTTAACTCACATGCAAAATACCTAATGCTAAAACACGCTTTTGAGTACTTAAAGCTCTCTCGTGTCGAAGTATGTACTCATGAAAATAATCAACAATCACGTAATGCTATTGCGCGTATTGGTGGCCAATTCGAAGGTATATTAAGGAAGCACCGCCGTTCACCTAATGGTAATTTTAGAAATACTGCAATATTTAGCATTATTGATGATGAATGGCCACAGGTAAAAATAGCGCTGTTAAATACAGCAAACAGCGCTGAGGAGTTTGACCATGTATCCAGCTAAATACTTTCAAACAAGTGAAGAAGAAAGCCATAAATTAAGTGCTCTGATTACTGACAATCCACTAGCAACACTGTTGGTGAATGTTGATAAACCAGTACCACACATTAGTCATATACCCTTTCATTTTGCTGAATGCGCTGAGCATACTACTGAAACAGAGACCATGGTGCTAGTTGCTCATGTCAGTAATCAGCATCCATTAGCAGAAAAACTATTAAAGCAAAAAGATGTGCTAGTGAGTTTAGTCTTTCATGGTGAGCAAGGCTATATTTCACCTCACTGCCATGATAATGCCGGTTCAAATAGCAATATCAACGGGCAAGTGGTGCCAACATGGAACTATGCCAAAGTTCATGTAACGGGCTTTGCTAACATAATAAAAACGCCTGAGCAAAAGTATCAGCAAATGCTTATAAGTAGCCAGTTCTTCGAACGTGAGCAGAAACAGCCCTGGCAATTAAACCAAGTAAGTAATAAAAAAGTGCAACAAATGTTAACAGCCATTACTTTTTTTAAGGTAAGTATTAATAATATTGAGGGGCGCTTTAAACTGAGTCAAAATAAACCAGTACAAGTAAAAAAGAGCATAGCTGAGAAGTTGATACAAAGTGGTAAAGCTGAACTTGCTAATCAAATTCGATAGAATATTTCAAAAGTCGCAGTGGCATTATAGCTTTTAGGGTCTTCTTTGTAGTCAGGAGTACTCGCAATAATGGCTAAACTTACACCCCATGACTGATAGTAATATACTAAACCTGAAGCTAAACTAGATTGCCAATGTTGTGTATTGACTTCGTATACATGACTTGGCCGTGATCCTTCTATAGTGATATCGTCATATCGATAGCGTCCTTCGATGGTCAGATAAATAAAATAGCCTTGCCTACTAGTAGAAAGAACACTTTCATCGACAAAGTCACCTTGGGTTAACGACGTGCTAGCAAAGCTCTGCTCAAGTTGTGCACCCCACCTTAAAGTACTTGTAAACGCCACTTCATTTTGAAAGTTACCAAAATTGGCATGCCCCGCCATAGACAAATCATATTGACTATTTTGAGAAGAGCCACTACGCCAGATAACATTTTGTCTTTCATAACCAAAACTAAAAACCAATTGATTATTAAGTTGCTGCTGCCAACCCTTTGGCTCTGTTATGCTAATAACACGATGCATGGCTATTTGTGATCTTTCAGCTAAAGCTTGCGGGCCAACAACACCAAACATGAGACTATATTTATTTGACAATATTGGTAAATATTCAAATAAATTCATTTTAATAAAAAGTAATCCTGCATAGGGTCGATCATTTTTTTGTTCATCGACTTGACTAATATCTCTAGGCGTCCATATTTTTTGCCCTAAAGAGGCACTCCAACCTTTTTGACTATTATCATTAAGTAATAGGTAAGTGGCAATACGCTGCATGGGAGCAGGTATATACGTGTCAATGTTATTATCGGTTTTTGAAGTAGTTTTAACAGTTAAACCGTGAGTATAGCCATAATCTCGACCAAATAAACCATCATTGTCTACGCTCACGGATACGCTAGCACGATTATATTCTTGCGTGTAAATATAAGGACTTATGATAAGATAAAACAAGATACCAAGATAAAGGGAGACCTGCAGTAGTAACAAAAATACTGTATTAATAATGTTAACATTTTCAGCTTTAGTTTTAATCATCAATAACATCATACTAAAGAGTGGCCTTCCTTAATTTCAGTTAAACCTAATGATAATACTAGTTAAAAATTACTTAGCTTGCCAACATTTATACCCGTTATCATTCAAAGTTCGTGATTTCATTAATAATTAAAACCCATCGAAGAGGGGCTTGAATCGTAACGAGTATATACCCATTCCACCTGAAGATGCATGATTCAGCTGGAATTAGCAAATCATACTCTGCGTTACATTTCTTTTTAAGGAGAATAACCCTTAATAAAAAATATGCCTTGCTTATGAATCGCTCAGGCTTCCTGAAACGAACATCTTCAAGTGGAACGGGTATAGATGCGTATTAAGGCATCAATATTCAAAATTAGTTGTCATTCTATTAAGTAATAAAAGTCTACTCATTTACATCTGCTAGATTTAGTCGTGTAATTACATTATAGTTTTCATTCCTTTATTGCATATTGGTAACATCAGAAATGAATTATATAAACTCATCACTTGTGAACACTATTAAAAGTGTTGCTGCAGCATTTTTCGGTGTACAAAGTAATAAAAACAGAGAAAGAGATTTTAGCCAAGGAAAATTTAGCCATTTCATAATTGTCGGCATTCTTGGGGTTATCATTTTTATTGCCGTCTTAATTGCGATTGTTACTCTAGTAATACCGAGTACTTAGCTACGTTAACTAACTAAAACTTATTTTAAAGGAATAATGCAATTTGAGAATTATAGCCTCTGCTTTTCTCTTCAAAATTATAGAGTTCAGAGGTATGGTTACGCCTGTCTAGCTTAATTTAATGTTAGTCAAACTTAACGTAAAAATGATATTGTAGTACATAAGATTTAGGCTTATTTGTATAGAGCCAGTATTTCCTTAACCTTTATTCGCCCTTTTCCTTTTTGGCTTATTGAGCGTTGCACTTGAAACAACTTTCTTTTATTTGCGTCTTTATATAACTCACGAGTAAAGTCAACATAATGGTTTGATATCAGTGTAGGTATCTTTTGACTTCTTGCTTTCTCTGCACAATTGACAAGTCTGAGCTGGTCTTCATCAGTAAATGAGTTACCGGCATAAGCAGTGAAGTTTGACGTTCGATTTATTGGTGAATAGGGAGGATCACAATAAACGACATCGTCAGCTCGAAGTTGAGAAAACGCAGTTTCAAAGTCCCCTTGTATAAAAGTTGCTTTTTGAGCTTTTTCAGAAAAAAATTCTAATTCTTTTTGCGGAAAGTACGGGTGTTTATATCGCCCAAAAGGCACATTATATCCACCACTTTTATTATATCTACATAAACCATTATATCCATGTCTATTTAAATACAAAAATAATAGGGAGCGTTCATATGGATCAGTAGATTGATTAAATTGATTTCTAAATTCGTAATACTTTTCCGGCTGATTATTCCCGCCATTAAAAAACTTTGCTGAATCAGCAATAAACCGATCAGGTTGATTTTTAATTAGGTTGAATAAAGAAATAAGATCTTGATTCATATCGATCAAAAGGTATTCTTTAAACTCAAAATTTAGAAAAACGGAGCCACCGCCAACGAAGGGTTCGACTAATCTTCTTTTACCTTTTGTGGGCAATAGACTAGCTATATCATTTATAACTTTTTTTTTCCCACCTGCCCATTTCAAAGCAGATCGCATACTAACTTGTGATTTAACTTGAGTCACAAAAAAACCTATAAATTATTCGTAGCTATAGCTAACATGATTGCCTGTCGATAAACAGATGATATATCCATTTTCATATTTTTGAAAAACATAAGAGTATAGCAGTATCTAGCAGACGTAAAAACACGATTTATCTTATTCGTGCTATCGTAACTACTAGTTCTTCTATATTTATTCTTAGAGGCGGATTGTAGCTTGAATTACTGGCTAACGATATTTATTTCACGCTTAATTGTAGAAACCGACTTTAAAAAGGCACCTAGATTATTTATAGCTTGTGGAAGTTTGTTTATTGCCTCTCTTGCTTGAGTTTTATCGCTAAAAATCTTAGAGGTAAGTACGTAAAATTGTTGAGTGTTTAATTTTTTCTGATAACTAAAATATTCTATTTCATCATTTTGTTTAACAAATTGTTCTAATCTTGATAAATCAGAAAAACCTGTTATTTGTACAACGTAGCCACCTTCTGAGTTTAAGTAATATTGTTCATTTAAAGTTGCTGGCAATACAGATAAATTACTGAGCTTATCTTGCTTCACATCGCTAGTATTAACTTCCTTTGTTGTTACTTGTATCTTTGATATTATTAAAGCAGACTTTTCAAGGTTAGCCGTTACCTTATTATCAGATACAGTTGATTCAGCTAACATCAATGCTTGTAAAATATCCTCACTTTCAGCCGTCGCTAAAAACAAATCCTTATTTGTATTTTGCTCTAGTAAGGCAAGATGTACATCCGAAACACTAGCAAGGTTATTCTGCGTTGTTATTATTTTTGTTTCTTTCGGCGTTATAATTTCTTGCGGCGCTATAAAAGGGGTTTCATTTACTAATGGTGAAACAGGCAAAGTCAGCAAATTTACGCTTTTAAATTCAGTTAATAAAAACCACAAGGTGATTGCTATCAATACACTAATCAGAGAAGCGATAGTTATTTTTAATCTTATACCATTTTTGAATACTGAAGAGTTATTTTTAAATTTGGCATGGTCTAGAGCAAGAACTTGCCCACTACTGGCTTCTATAATGCAAGTTTTCTTATCAAAAATTGTTTTATTTTGACCTATTTCTGTTGCTGCTAGTACTAAACCAAATATCACAACATTAATATTGCTTTTTGTTTTCTTCGCAATATCTACAAGCTGACAAAGTTCATACTTTATTTGTAATGATAATGACTGTGCATGCTCAACAATAACAGTAATTATACCATTATTTTGCTTCGCTAAACGTAAAATACTCACAGCTAGAGACTGCTCTGGATCGAACAAGGTGTTGGCAAATAATTGCTCAATTAAACGACAGCGCATTTGAATATCGTTTATTTTGCTTGATGCTGCAACAAAGGCAACATTCATTTCTTGTTGGCTGGATTCTTGGCTAATGTTAGCTAAGTATTGACGTGCTACTTTGGAATAAACAGCTGGATTTTTATCAACAACAACTGTCATCTGCTTTGAGAAGCGCTGTATATAATCAATGCGAGCGATGACACTAATTGCCGTTGTTGATATTTCTACCATATCATCTTCAACACTATCATCAGCTATCTCATTTATTTTGATCTGATTTATCCGCGTACTCGCTAGTGCTGACATATTCAACCCTTTCTATAATATTTGCTTCCTATTGTATTTTAGAAAGCATAAACAGTTATAGAATTTGCTGAAGCATATCCACCGTCACATCATCGCGAATTTCTGATTGTCCAATAGCAGTAGGGACAATAAAACGCAATTTTCCGCCAATGTTCTTTTTATCACGGCGCATATGGCGAACAAAATCGTCAAGCCCCATGGTTTCTGGCGCTATTAAAGGTAAGTCAAATGCTTTAATAAGTGATTCTATTCGACAAAGATCTGACACTTCTAGCAAATTCATTGCTACTGCTAGTTTAGCAGCAAGTACCATGCCAGTAGCAACAGCTTCGCCATGAAGCCAGTTACCATATCCTTGTTCTGCCTCAATGGCATGACCAAATGTATGACCTAAATTGAGTAATGCTCGTACACCAGCTTCTGTTTCGTCACACTCAACAATATCAGCTTTACATTGGCAACACTTCTCAATCATTTGAGATAACGTATTTTTATCGCCAGCTTTAATCGAAATAATATTTTGTTCTAGCCATAAAAAGAAATCATAGTCACCTAAAATACCATACTTGATGACTTCAGCTATTCCAGCATTAAATTCTCGCTCAGGCAATGTAGTAAGGCTATCAATATCAATAATGACTGCTTTAGGTTGATAAAAAGCGCCAATCATATTTTTACCAAGCGGATGGTTTACTGCAGTTTTTCCACCTACAGAAGAATCTACCTGTGATAAAAGGGTTGTTGGTACTTGAATGAAATCTATTCCTCGTTGATAACAAGCAGCAGCAAAACCTGTAATGTCACCAATAACTCCACCGCCCAAAGCGATTAACGTGGTATCACGACCATGCTCATTCGCTAATAAATGCGACATAATACGTTCAAAGTTTGTTAAATTTTTCTCAGCTTCGCCATCAGGTAAGATAATTTCATCAACGTCAAAATTGGTTAATTTCTCTTTGATATTACCAAGGTAAAGCGGCGCTACAATCGTATTTGTAACAATACAAACGCGCTTATTTCGAATATGAGAAGAAAACAGGTCAGTACGATTAAACAGACCTGAATCTATATAAATTGGATAACTACGAGTGCCTAAATCAAGTTGAAGTGTTGACATGTTTTATATCTACTACTGTAAGGACGATAAAAATTAGAAGTCTAAACGCTCAATAATTTTGTGCGCAACAACTTTAGCACTTTGATCATCAGTTTTAATAATCACATCGGCAATCTCTTCATAGAAAGGATTACGTTCGACGGCTAAATTTTCTAATACAGTACGCGGCTTTTCTGATGTTTGTAATAAAGGACGACGACGATCTCTTTGAGTACGAGCCACTTGTTTGTCTATTGTGGTTTCAAGGTATACTACAATACCACGAGCCGATAAGCGGTTACGAACTTGATCGCTAATTACAGAGCCACCACCTGTAGCTAAAACAATACCTTGTTTTTCACTTAGGTCTTCAATAACACCCTCTTCTCTTTTACGAAAACCTTCTTCGCCTTCAAGATCGAAAACCCAAGCGATGTCTGCCCCAGTACGACGTTCAATTTCTTGATCAGAGTCAAAAAATTCAAGATGTAGTCTGTCAGCAAGCTCTCTACCTATAGTGCTTTTTCCTGCGCCCATAGGCCCAATCAGGAAGATATTACGTTTTTCTGCCATTAGATTTACTTAATACTCGTTTGTTTCAGATCATATCAAAAGGGAATAACAGTAGTTGCCTACATTACCTTTTGACGTTATAGAGGTCTCCCTCGGAAATTCAAGGGCGTAATTATCGCAATTGTTGGGGTAAGATTGCAAGTAACATTGTCGTTAAGTAAGATAAAAAACCTACTTGACGACAATTAAACTACAAATTGGTGCTAAAAATGCTCCGTAACAATGCGCGGAGTTACAAAAATTAGTAATTCTTTTTTCTCATTAAACTGGTTAGTGTTTCTAAATAACCAACCAAAATAAGGAATATCACCTAATACTGGTACCTTAGAAATTGTACTTATTATGGCTTGTTGATAAATACCACCCAGCACAATAGTTTCACCGTTATTGACCAGTACTTGGGTACCTATTCGTTGTGTATCTATTGCTGGAGCTTGACCACTTTGGACATCAGAAACAGTGTCTTGTGTTACCACTAAATCCAATATTATTTTATTATCAGGAGTAATATGTGGCGTTACCGTTAAACTAAGTACAGCTTTTTTAAATTGTGTTGCGGTTGCACCACTCGACGATGCCTCTTGATAAGGGATTTCAACACCTTGTTCAATATATGCTTCTTTTTGATTTGCGGTAGTAATACGAGGGCTGGCAATAATTTCACCCTTATTTTCTTTTTCCATAGCGCTCAATTCAAGATCTAAAATGGTTCCATCGGCTAATCGAGCTACTTGAAACGCCAAAGCCCCTGCTGGGTTTACTACTGGTAAATTAACATTCAATCCATCGGATAATTGTGGCACTCTTCCTATTCCTAAATCAGAAGCACTCAACGCTCTGGTACCTGTTGCTTGCCCAACCCCCTCTAATGAGCCAGAGGTTGCATACTGACCATCAGTATCGGTAATTCCCCAACGAATCCCTAATTCTTCATTTATATTATCCTTAACGGTTACCATACGCGCTTCAATGATAACTTGACGCACAGGTATATCTAAAATATTCACCATACGTTTAATATCTTCAATACTTTTCGCTGTATCGCGAATCAATAAAGTATTTGTGCGTTCATCTACTGAAACACTACCACGAGATGAAAGAATGCTAGTATCTTCATTCTTGATTAAGTCCGCAAACTCGATAGCTTTAGCATAGTTGATTTGTACATACTCAGAATATAATGGTGCTAATTCTTCTACCTGCTGCTGGGCTTGCAAGTTCTTTGCTTCTCGAGCTGCCAATTCATCGCTTGGCGCAACCATTAAAATATTACCTTGCATGCGTTTATCAAGACCTTTCACTTTCAAAATAATATCGAGTGCTTGATCCCAAGGAACGCCATCTAAACGCAAAGTAATATTGCCTGTAACTGTGTCACTAGTGATCAAGTTAAATTCATTATAATCAGCAATGATTTGTAACACTGTACGTACAGGAATATCTTGGAAGTTTAGTGATATTGTACGACCAGTAAAATCTTCGCTATCGCCTAAGTAACCTGGTACTTTCTTTTCTTGTTCTTTTACCGTCAATATAAACAAATTATCTGTTTGATTATGTGAAAAAGTAAAGTGCGTATCAACATCAATGACTAAACGAGCATTACGACCTTCTTTAAATGTTTCAATACCCGAAACAATCGTACCAAAATCGGTTACATCTAGCTTATAGAGTAAATCATCAATTATCTCTGTATTATGAAACTCAACATTAATCTTTCCCAATTTATCGTTCACATCAACAGCAACCATGCTGTCTTTTAAATATACTAGTATTTCAGCAGAATTATTTTCTCCTAAACGAAAATCAAGTGAATCTACATGATTAATAAATTGTTCACCTGCTGGACTTAACGCTTCTACAATTTCGGCTGATTGACCATAATTAAAAGTAATAGAAAATTGTTTACCATTTAAAGCGACATCAAACACCGATAATTTGTCTAAATTTATCAAGGCAACAACTTTACCTGAGCTATTATCTAATACAACATTAGTAATACCCGCATGATTAATCAGCGTTTCTTTAATTTTTTCATCATACATATTGGCCGCAAATTTAATTTCAACATAAGCAGAGTCCATTGAGGTTTTTACCGCCGGCAGTGTAAGTATTTCTGCTGAGAATTCAAATACGAGCTCAATCTGATCATCTTGAATGGTATTATAAGAAAATCCTAATAACTTACTATCAACTGCTTGCTCAGCACTGAGATTGAAAGATGTGGAAATAAACACAAACATCATTAAGCAAGCCAACAAAACTTGTTGCACTTTAGCCACGCTACTAAAGATTTTATAATTTTTCATTTTATTAAATAGCATTATTATTTCCCTTTACCCTGCGGATTCTGATAGAGCAATTTTAATCTCTGTTTCACGTTCAACCCAACAACCTGCACCATCAGGTGTTAGTTCAACTAATTTCACGCTTTTAGCATTCACTTCTATTATATGACCATTAAATAAACCCATGTAACTACCTATCGCAACCCTGTGTAGGGTAAAGTCAGAAGCCTCAACTAAAGCCCAAAGTATACCGCCATCCCCCATAGTGCCACGCATTGTTATATCACCTAGTGCAAATTTTTCTAATGGTTGCTTACGACGACGGGGATCTGGACTTAAGCATCCTGACATCTGTTGAATCTTTTGTTGAATGACTTCTGGCTTTGGTAAAGAAAATGGGCTTCTTAAGTTAAATGCAGAGTAATCATAATGGTTAAATGGGTGTACTTCTGGCATAGGATCAATTTGGCTGGTAGTGGTTGCTCTAACCTGTTGAAGGTGGGCACTAAGGTCAGTCGTATCATCATAACAACCACCAAGTAACACTAAAGTAATTAAAGCAAACCTCTTCATTTTATTTTAGCCTCTTGGTAGCGGTAAGTTTTAGCTTCGAGCTTTAAATTCAATATATCCTTACCTGTCGGCATAATATCAATTTTAAAGTCATGTAAAGTAACAATACGAGGCAGTCCAGCTATTTTGCTAACAAAGCTACCAAAAGAGTGATATAAGCCATTTACTTCGATATCAATAGGTAGCTCTATGTATATCTCTTTGCTTATTTCAGGTTGCCATTCCAATTTTACAAAGTCTAAACCACTTATAGTGCCAATAAAGGTAATATCGTCTAATAAGCCAGGCGTTTCATGACTATTAGGTAAACTTCTTAATTGATTAGCAAAAATATCTTCTGCTTCGAGCATTTGTGCTCTAAACAATTCCAAATTTGCCGCAACATGGTATTTGGCTTTATAAGACTGTTTTAATGTAGCTTCTTCAGCAGTAACCTGATCAAGTTGCTTAATTTTGTCACTAACTAAACCAACATACCCTAAACCGATAACAACAATTGATAAAAAAATAGTCAATACTAACTTCGCTGCTGCTGGCCAATGACCAATATTATCAAGTTCTAAATCTTCAAATTGCGATGCGTCAAATTTCAAAAGGCACTCCAACCAAGCCTTAAGGCTCTATTTAATAAAGGAATTTTAAATATAACACCTATCATTTATCACCTCCATCTGCTGCATTAACAAGTCCCGTATTTGAATCATCCACTAAACCTTTAATTTTCACTCTCATCTTAAAACTGCTTAGTAGTTTAGACGAACCTTCATCAGAGGTAATAGATTCTGGAGTGGCGTCAGTGAATAAATCCGATAATTCAATCGCTCTGATCATATTAGCTAAATGATTATTAGATTCACTTTTTCCTGTAATTTGAATGATATTGCCTTTTTTATCAATTTGAGTGATATAAATTCCATTCGGGATTATCTTGGCTATTTCATCAAGTACTTGCGTTCCAACATTACGACTGCGTTGTAGCTGCTCAACAACATCAATACGTTCTTGTAATGCTGCTTTTTTATCATTTAAGGTTTTTATTTCTGCTATTTGGATATCTAATAGTTGAATTTCATTTTTCAAAAAGGCATTACGTGTCAACTGTCCATCTACACGTACTTGAAAATATAAATTAACAGTGAAAACTAAAGCTAAGGCAAACAACCCTGCTGCAGCTAGAATCATATAGAATTCTTTCTGCTTAGCCTTGAGTGCTTCTTCGCGCCAAGGAAGTAGATTTATGTATGCCATGGCGTAAAACTCCTTAAAGCTAATCCTGTTGCCACCATAAATTGCGGTGCTATTTTAGCTAATTCATCGGTATTTATTGTCTTTGCTATTTCCATATTATTAAAGGGGTTAGCAATAACAGTATGAATACCCAGCTCATCGGATAGTAATTTTTCGATACCTTCTATTGAAGCCGTTCCACCAGAAACAAGCAAATAATCAACTTTATCCGCACCACTTGAAGTCAAAAACATTTGAATAGCTCGGCGTATTTGTTGCATTAAAACGGTATGAAAAGGAGCTAATACTTCAAAAGTATAATTAGGGGGTAAATCGTGAGTTACTTTTGCTTCTTCAGCTTCTTCAAATGATTTGTTATAATATGAAACTATTGAACGGGTATATTGTTCACCACCAAATATTTGATCGCGACTATACAGGTGTTTTCCTGCCTTGGTTACAGAAAAAAGTGTCATCGTTGCACCAATATCTACAATTGCTACTGTTTTATTCGACGCATCTTCAGGTAACTGTGACAAACATAAATCATGTGATCTACTTACGGCATAAGATTCAACATCAATAACTTTCGCATGAAAGTTACCTGACTCTAAAGCAGCAACTCTCGCTTCAATAGACTCTGTTCGTGCAGCACTAAGCAAGACATTAACTTTACTCGGATCTGATTCATTCACATCTAATGACTCAAAATCTAAGCTTACTTCATCTAGAGGGTAAGGTATTAAACTATCAGCTTCTATTTCAATCTGGCTGGCTAATTCATCTTCACTGAGGGCCACATCCATATAAATAATTTTAGTGATAACTGTTTGCCCAGATACAGCAGCTGCAGCTTCTTTGGCCTTCATCGATATTTTTTGGCGAATTTTAGTAATAACATTACCAACAGCTTCAATATCTTGAATTTCACGATCAACAACTGCACCACGCGTCATGGGTTCAATTGCGTAATCTTCTATAATATAGCCTTCACTACCTTGGCTCAGTAAAACTGCTTTGACTGCATGGGATCCTATGTCAATCCCTACCATCATAGTAGCCTTCTTTTTCCATAAATTATCTAGCATAAAAACCCACTATATTATATTGTTGTAATTATTTTAGACATGTATTTCACATAAATACATTTATTACATGGTTTTACAAGATATACTAGTCTTATCTTACAATTTTATCCATAAATAGAGGGAATGTAGTGTTTTCTGTCAAAAATCTTTTCAAGCTCACTGTTACCTTAGTCTTTATTATTATTTTTGGCACATTTGTTTTATATTTGACTTTACGCGACGAGTTACCCGATATTAAATCGTTAAAGGATGTCCAATGGCAAACGCCCATGAAAATCTACAGTATTAATGGGTCGTTAATTTCTCAATTTGGTGAAAAAAAACGAAAGCCATTAAGCTTTGATGAAATTCCTCAACAGTTAGTAGATGCATTATTAGCCACCGAAGATGACCGTTTTTATTTTCATTTTGGTGTTGACCCTATCGGCATGGCACGCGCTGTTGTTGGTCAAATAACGGGAAATAGTAGAGGCGGTGCTAGTACCATCACTATGCAAGTAGCTAGAAACTTCTTTTTAACTCGCGAACAAACTTATATTAGAAAAGTTAGAGAAATATTTTTATCTTTTCATATTGAAAGCTTATTAACTAAAGATGAAATACTAACGCTGTATGTCAATAAAATACCGCTAGGACACAGATCTTTTGGTTTCGGCGCCGCTGCGCAAGTCTATTATGGCAAGGACATTGATCAACTTAATTTAGCGCAAATTGCAGTATTAGCGGGCCTACCAAAAGCGCCTTCTACCTATAACCCCATTCGCTCTGTTGAAAGAGCCAAATTACGAAGAACAACAGTATTACAGCGCATGTTAGTGAGTGGTTATATTACTGACCAAGAATATCAACAGGCAAAAACTGCGCCAATTACCGGTAAGCGCCATGGTACAAAAATAGAACTAAACGCGCCCTATATCGCTGAAATGGCTCATCAAGAGATGCTCACCCGCTATGGCAAAGAACAAGCTTATACTGGTGGTTATAAAGTATTTACTACTGTCACCAATAAATTACAACAAGCCGCACATTCTGCGGTTACGACAAATTTATTACGCTATGACCAACGCCATGGCTATCGTGGTGCAACTCTATCTCTACGCCCGACTGAAGACCTTAGTGACATTAAAAGCTCACGCACAAACGACAGTGCTCAATCAATGACCACACATTCACCGCTAACAGCTGAAGAAATTTCAACCGCACTTACTAATGTTGATTACTATCAAATGCTAGTACCTGCAGTTGTTACTCAGATAAATGAAAAATCTGTCAATATCACCCTACGTAATAATGAAAAAGCCTTGATACCTTGGGCTGGAATGGCTTGGGCCCGCCCCTATATAAACGACCAAAAGCAAGGTCCAGTGCCCAAAATAGCAAGTGAAATATTTAGCTATGGGGATGTGATATTAGTCAATAACATATCAGTAGGCGAATACCGTTTAAGTCAACTTCCTAGTGCCAGCGCGGCCATTGTTTCTGTATCACCTGACAATGGCGCAATTAAAGCTGCGGTCGGTGGCTTTAGTTTCAAACAAAGCCAATTTAACAGGGTCACTCAAGCTAAGCGCCAAGTCGGTTCAAATATTAAGCCATTTATTTATTCTGCAGCATTAGAAAATGGCTATACGCTCGCCTCTTTAATCAATGATGCTCCTATCAATCAATGGGATAGAAGTAGTGGTGTTGTATGGCGGCCAAAAAACTCGCCAGAAACATATGTTGGACCAATCAGAATGCGCTTAGCCTTAGCGCAATCAAAAAATGTGGTTGCGGTCAGATTATTAAAAAGTATTGGCATAAATAAAACCGTTAATCACCTATCATCTTTCGGTTTTTCACCCGATGAATTGCCCCGTAATGAATCATTAGCCCTAGGTTCAGCTTCATTAACGCCCTTAGAGCTTGTTACTGGCTTTGCCACGTTTGCCAATGGCGGCTTTTTAATCGAACCTTACTTGATTGAACGTATTGAAAATGCACAAGGAGAAGTTATCTATCAAGCGAATCCTGCATTGGCTTGCGATCCTTGTATTGCAGTTACTGAATATGATGAAAACACGGAAGAAAAAAGCGCATATGATGATGAATACTCAACAAATAGATTAATTGATGAAAGTCCTATAAGCGCACCATTAATTTCCGCGCCTAGAGCTATTTCGGCGCAAAATGCGTTTTTGATCACTCAAGCACTTAATAGTGCTATCTGGGGGGCTGATTGGTCAGCTGAACATGGCTGGCAAGGTACTGGCTGGCGTGCTAGAACATTAGAACGTCGTGATATTGGTGGTAAGACAGGAACCACCAATGAAGCTAAAGATGCTTGGTTTTCCGGCTTTACTCGACGTTTAGTAACCACCTCTTGGATTGGCTTCGATGACCCTAGTCGTAACCTAGGTAAAACTGTCTACAATAATAATCTAGGTAAAAATCAAATTACCGGCAAAGAGTTTGGCGCTAAGTCCGCCCAACCTGCATGGATAAATTTTATGAAAGTGGCGTTAACAGATATCACCGACGAGACTTTTGAAGCACCTGCTGAAATTGTTTCTGTGCTCATTGATAAAGCGACAGGTAAGTTAACCACGAAAACCAATAAGAGTAGTTTATTTGAATACTTTGAATTGGGTACTGTACCTACCGAATACATAAGTACTGATAATAGCGCTGATATATTTCAAAGTGGAGATAGTGTTAACAACGAAGAAGAGCTGTTTTAACTCACCACTTTTCGTTGTTATATTGATAGGGTATTTAACCTAAAAATTAGGAAGAGGCTAAATCTCTTTAATGAATATTTTTGATTTTCGTTGAAAGTTATACAACTTTTGTTTGCCTTCAGGTAGTTTGTTTGTTGGTTGCTCAATAAAACCCTGCTCAAGAAACCAATGGCCACTTACCGTTGTTAACACAAATATAGCGGCAAGTTGCTGTTGCTTGGCAGCGTTTTCCAGGGCCGTCATCAATCGCCCACCGCGATTGCCTTTACGGTAATCAGGATGAATGGCAACACATGCTACTTCACCCATTTTAGCATCCGAATAGGGGTATAAAGCGGCACACGCAATAATAACGTCTTCTTTTTTTATCACGGTGAACTTATCAATTTCTACTTCAAGTAATTCACGTGAGCGTTTAACTAAAACGCCTTCAGCCTCAAGCGGTGCTAATAACTCTAAAATACCACCAACATCATCAATAGTTGCTATTGCCACTTGTTCTTTATGATCTTTAGCAATCAAAGTACCCGCACCATCACGGGTAAAGAGCTCTTGTAATAATGCCGTATCACTTTGATAGCTCACACAGTGACAACGTTCAACACCATTTTCACCACATTGAATGATTGCTCGCAGCAATAACTGACGTACATGACAATCTTTTTCATCCAATAATGTTTTCACTGTGCGAACACTACAACTTCTGATCAATTCGCCCGTTTTAGCCAATAAGCCCTCATCTTCAGTTAAGGTGATCAATTTATCAGCTTTTAAAGCAATTGCAGTTTGTGACGCAACATCTTCTAACGCAAGATTAAATACCTCACCCGTAGGCGAATACCCTATAGGTGATAATAAAACAATCGAACCATAATTTAACTGCATGTTAATGCCATCAGAATCAATTCTGCGGACACTACCCGTGTATTTGTAATCAATACCATCACGAACACCCATAGGCTTAGCAATAACAAAATTACCGGTGCTGACGCGAATTTGTGAGCCGTGCATAGGCGAGTTGACTAAGCCTGTGCTTAATAAAGCTTCAATATGTAAACGTAAAGAGCCGGTGGCATCTTTTACCGCTACTAACGTGTCAGCATCGGTAACACGAATATTGCTTTCAATTACTTGGGTAATATTACGCTGTATCATGCGTTCTTCAATTTGTGGTCGTGCACCATGCACGATCACTAACTTAACACCTAAACTACGTAACAAAGAAATGTCATGAATAATATTAGCAAAATTTTCGTGTGAAACAGCTTCTCCGCCAAACATTAATACCACAGTTTTGCCGCGATGCGCATTGATATAAGGCGCTGCACTTCTAAACCATTTCACATTATTTTTATTATTATCCATGATGCTCTTTTATTTTCCCAACTTCTTTTACTTTGCACTATCAGAACGGCCAACAATATATTCCATCGCAACTTCATCAGCAGGATCTTTATGCGGACTTGGTTCACTGTCTTCAATAATATTTTCAGCTAGTGAACTTTTATCAATTACATTAAAGCCTAATTGAGTAAAATATTGTGGAATATAAGTCAATACAATAATTTGCTGTAGTTCCATTTGATGAGCAAATTCAAGTAAATATTGAACCAGTGCTTCACCCTGACCTTGTTTTTGAGCATTTTCGTCAATGACGACCGAGCGGATTTCAGCAAGCCCCGTTTGATAGATATATAGCGAAGCAGAACCGACCACTTTCCCTTCAATTTCGGCAACCACAAAATTTTGAATATCATGAATAATATTGTCACGTGTCCGCGGTAATATTTCACCTTTTTCAGCCCAAAATGTAGTTAAAGAAAATATACTATCAACGTCTGACATTCTTGCTCGACGTACCGACATCGCTGCCGCTTTTTGTGCATTTAAACGTTGTTTAACTTGCTTTAATGCGCCTTTTATTTGTTGTTTACCTGGAGCGCCAACAACATTTTCATTAAGAATTTCACCTTCGCCCGACTGAATATTTGCTAACGCTTGTTCAACCTGACCACGTGATGTACCACCAAGTGCTTCACGCTTATCTAATGTCGACTCTATCGATAAGTGTTGATAAACATCTTGGCCTATTTTTTTACTGTATTCTTGTAGTTGAGTCAGGGTTAAATCTTCTAACGGCACACCTTTGTCAATTGCGGCAAGTACCACTTCACCAACAATGTGATGTGCCTCACGAAATGGAATATCTTTACTCACTAGGTAATCAGCTAACTCGGTCGCGTTAGCATAACCTTGCTGCGCTGCCGCTAATGTGCGTGAACGATTTACTTTTAAACCATCAGCAACTAAAACCGCCATCTCCATGCATTCTTGCCACGTATCGAGGGCATCAAAAAGACCTTCTTTATCTTCTTGCATGTCTTTGTTATACGCAAGCGCAAGTGCTTTCATAGTGGTTAACATACCCGTTAACGAACCGAAAACACGTCCTGCTTTACCACGAATTAATTCACAGGCATCAGGATTTTTCTTTTGCGGCATTAATGATGAACCAGAGCTAACTAAATCACTCATTTCAACAAAGCCGGCTTCACCCGAGTTGTAAAAAATCAAATCTTCTGCAAAACGTGATAGATGCATCATTGAAATACTTGCTGAAGCAAGTAATTCAATAACATGATCTCTGTCGGATACCGCATCTAAACTGTTTAGCGTTGCCGTTCTAAAGCCTAAATTATGTGCTAATTTATTACGATCAATTGGGTAGGCTGTACCTGCTAAAGCGCCTGAGCCTAATGGCGAAACATCTAAGCGATAAAGTGCGTCTTTTAAACGGCCAATATCACGGTTAAACATTTCAACATAGGCCAAACACCAGTGACCAAACGTTACTGGCTGGGCGCGTTGTAAATGGGTGTACCCTGGCAATACGGTGTCTTTCTCACGCTCAGCCAAATTCATCATGGCTTGTTGTAGATTAACCAAGGCAAACAATAATTCGCCGCCCGTTTCTTTACACCAAAGCTTTAAGTCTGTTGCCACTTGGTCGTTACGGCTACGGCCAGTATGGAGTTTTTTACCTAAATCACCTGTCTTTTCAATGAGCGCGATTTCAACCCAGCTATGAATATCTTCAGCATCTGAGCCTAAAATCTGCTGTGGGTTTTCTTCAACAGAAACTTTCAATTCATTAAGTGCCGCGGTAAGTTCAGTTAACTCATTATCGTTAATTATCCCGACAGAATGAATAGCACCTGCCCACGCAATAGAGCCGACAATATCTTGCACGGCCATGCGGTAATCAACAGGCAGTGAATCATTGAATTTTTTAAACTGTAAACTAGGTTGCCCTTTAAAGCGTCCGCCCCATAATGCCATAGTTATTTACTCCAATTTTTTCGAAAATACTACTTAGAATGTAAAAAGAGCTAGCGACGCTAGCTCTCATAAGTAAAGCTATTGTTACTTGCCTTTCTGAGAAAGAGCAGTAATACGGCTAGATAAACTGAATAAACGGATAAAACCTTCAGCATGTTTTTGGTCATAAACATCATCCGCACCAAAAGTAGCAAACTCTTCTGAGTATAAGCTGTTTGGCGAACGACGTTGAATAACTTGCGCCATGCCTTTGTATAGCTTAACCACGACATCACCGGTTAGTTTTTCAGCAAAAGAAGCAGCAGAAGCCAATTGTGCTTTGGCTAATGGCGTAAACCAACGGCCGTCATAAATAACATGTGAGAACTCAAGACCAACTGACTCACGATATTTTAATGATTCTTTATCAAGAATAAGTGTTTCTAAACCTTTATATGCAGCCATTAATACTGTGCCACCCGGAGTTTCGTAACAACCACGAGACTTCATACCTACTAAGCGGTTTTCAACAATATCGATACGACCAACACCATGTGCTGCGGCTTTAGCGTTAAGATACATTAATGCTTCATACGCGCCAGCGCCACTTTGAGAAAAATCTTTTCCATCAACAGATACTAATTCACCTTCAACAAAGCTCAATTGCACTTTTTCTGCTTCGTCAGGGGCATCCATTGGATCAACTGTCATAGTCCAAACTTCTTTAGACGGCTCACACCATGGGTCTTCTAATTCACCACCTTCGTGAGAGATGTGCCATGCATTGGCATCACGGCTATAAATTTTAGTTAACGACGCTGCACAAGGAATTTCACGCTCAGCTAAGTAATCTAGTAAGTCTTCACGAGAAACCATGTCCCACTCACGCCATGGCGCAATAACAGTTAGCTCAGGAGCAAGGGCTGCAAAACACGCTTCAAAGCGTACTTGATCATTTCCTTTACCTGTACAACCATGACATACCGCGTCAGCACCTACTTTTAAAGCAACTTCAATATGTGCTTTTGCAATAATAGGACGAGCCATTGACGTACCTAATAGGTATTGTCCTTCATAAACCGCACCTGTTTTAAGAATTGGATAGATGTATTCTTTAACATACTCTTCTTTAAGATCGGCAACGTAACATTCAGAAGCACCTGAAGCGATCGCTTTTTCTTTAATGCCAACAAGCTCTTCTTCACCTTGACCAACATCAGCACAAAAAGCGATAACTTCACAGTTATCATAGTTTTCTTTTAACCATGGAATGATGGCTGAGGTATCTAAACCACCAGAATAAGCTAATACTACTTTTTTAATGTGTTTCTTTTGAATACTCATAATTTTCACTCTAAATTTTGTTGTTAAATTTGTTTACTTATAGATAGACATTAATGCCTAGCCACCTTGAATTCTTTATTTCGCAAATAACGATACTAGTACCGCATTTTGTGCCCACATTCTATTTTCCGCTTGTTGGAAAACCTTTGCCATTTCACTATCAAATAGCGCAGTGGTAATTTCTTCTTCTAAGTGTGCTGGTTGGCAATGCAATACTATGCTTGCCTGCGCATTTGCCATTAAGGCATGGTTCACTTGATACGGAGCGAAGTGTGCTAAAATATCCGCTTTTTTACTGGCATCTTCATCGCCCATTGAAATCCATGTATCAGTATAAATAACATCTTGTACGCCAATAGCATTAATATCAGTGGTCGCGGTAAAACTTGCACCCGACTCTTTTGCTAAACTTTGCGTTTTATCAATCATGTCAGTTTGTGCTTCATAACCAGCGGGCGTCACTAAGGTGAAATCAACACCCAATGTAGCAGCCATTAACATCAATGAGTTAGAAACATTATTACCATCTCCAATGTAAGCTAATTTCACTTCTGTTAGCTTATTTTTACCTAACACAGTTAAGCTTTCTTGCAAGGTTACAAAATCAGCCAATGCTTGACAAGGATGATAGACATCGCACAAGGCATTAATAACAGGAACACTACCGTGTTTGGCTAAACCTTGAATAGAATCATGACTAAATACTCGCGCAACGATTGCATCACTAAAACATGACAAGTTTTTGGCATAGTCGCTGACCCGTTCACGTTCGCCTAACTTGCCATTTTGTTGCCCTAAATACAAAGCATGACCACCAAGCTTATTGATGCCCATATCAAAGCTCACATGGGTCCTTAATGACGGTTTTTCAAAAATCATCGCCACAGATTTTCCCGCTAAGGCTTGATTATAGTCTGTTGGATTTTTTTTAATCTTAATTGCTAGCTCAATCAAAGCGAGTAATTGGCTTTTATTCAACTGATCGTCAGCTAAAAAGTGATTTAATTGGTTCGACATTAGTATCTTCTTATAAATATTTATTTACGTTCACCGCCCTCATCGTTTCTTAACGTAAGAAGGCGACAAGGTGCTAATCAGGCTGAATTTGTGTACCGACACCCAGACCATCAAGCAATTGCATAATTTGCTCTGGCGATTGCCAGCTGGCAACCGCGATACTTCGTCGTAATTGATTCGCCGCATGCAAGGCTGCATTTACTTTAGCAGTCATACCACCGGCAATAACACCTTCATCAATAAGCTTGTTTGCATGCTCACTATTTAAACTAGGCAAATACTCACCATCAGCGCCTTTTACACCATTAACATCAGTCAATAACAATAATTGCGCGTTTAACAACTGACAAATTGCCACTGCGGCATCATCAGCATTCACATTGACTAAATCGCCATTAGGTAACGCGCCAATAGAAGAAATAACAGGTAAAAAATGATTATTTAGCAAGGCATCTAATAATACACTATTTTTTGCACTAGGAAGACCTACTTGCCCTAAATCTTGTGGTGATAAATTACAATGAATCATGTCACCATCGGTTAGTGATAAGCCTACTGCGGGTAAATTCATACTATTGGCAGTAGCGACTATCGATTTATTTACCGTACCCGCAAGCGCACCACTAATTAAGCCTATTTGCTCTTTAGGTGTCACTCTCAAGCCATGTTTTTTAACGGTAGTAAAGCCTGCTTGCGCTAGCATGTCATCAACAACGCAACCGCCACCATGCACTAAAACTATTTTGGCGTCAGCCGTTAGCTTGGTGATTACTGATAATAAATTTTTGAGTGCATCTTCTTTTTCTAAGATGGCACCGCCTATTTTTATAACTAAAGGTTTTAGGTTGCTCATGTCTGTCTCTTATCTTCTTTTTATTCGTTACTACAATTAACTCGCTAACAAGCTATATTCACTTGGTAAACCGAGTGAAATATTAAAACACTGTAAAGCCTGTGATGCTGCACCTTTTAGCAAATTGTCAATGGCACAACTGACTACAAGAACATGTTTTTCTTCATCAAGTTGCCAATGTACATCAGCGAATGGGGTATTGGCAACATTGCCAATTTGTGGCCAAGCACTTACTAGTCTCACCAATGGCTTATCAGCATAGGCTTGTTCAAATGCTTCTGTTACTTGTTTAGCGGTAATTTCGGTTTTTAACTGCAAGGTAACTGTCGCCAACAAGCCTCTTGTATAAGGTGCTAGATGAGGGTTAAATATCACTTGAGCATTAGCTTCTTGCGATATTTCTGGCTGGTGTCTGTGTTGTAAAATATTGTACGGCTTTAAGCTAACTTCATTAAAATTAGTCGCTAACGAGGCACTTCTACCTGCGCCACTAACACCACTAATTCCATTAACTACAATAAGAGAATTTTCAATGTGAAAGTTATTGCTAGTGATAGGTTTAAGGGAAAGTAAACTGGCAGTTGGATAACAACCAGGAACGGCAATTAAATTTGTACTCGCAATATCATCTGGATGCCACTCGGCTAAACCATATTTAGCACTTGATAGCGCCTCTATATTGGCATGTTCAAAACCATAGAAAGTAGGATAATCTTTTGGGTTTTTAAGTCTAAAACCACCTGAAAGATCAAATACCTTTACTCCTGCCTCAACAAAAGCATGTGCCCAATCGGCACTAAATTCATGAGGGGTAGCAAAGAAAACAGCATCTAATGTTTTGGCAGAAGACTCAAACCACTCCTTAGAAAAAGACTGCAGGGGTACATCACATATCCCCTGCCAGCGACCATGTAACTCGCTAAAAAGTTTTCCACAGGAAGTAGAGTTTTCCGACACAACCAAATGTTGTATTGAAACTTTATCGTGCTTGCATAACAAACCAACTAATTCAGCACCTGCATAACCACTTGCGCCGATGACGGCGACCTTCATAACTTTTGACACAACCAAATACCTTAACATTCAAATAAACAATAACGATATGCTTTTTACCAGGGAATAACTACCTCTTATAACTAAAGCATTCAAGAGATAATAAAAAATTCTCTATCGTCGTCGCATTTCTTGAACAATTAGCATTACACTGTGCCTTATGAAAAAAGTAGCCTTATGAAAGCAGGTTATTTACACTGTAATAGCAATTTATCAGCTAATGGGTAGTTATGCAACTATTAAGCATAATTATTGAAGTTTTTATTCAAATATTTTTCCGGAATAGTTTTTATGTCTCAACTTCCTAATTTTACACAATCACTCTCTCAGTTGATTGCCTGTCCTTCTATTAGTTCAACTCAAGCGAGTTGGGACCAGGGGAATTTAGAAGTTATTCAACTGCTTGCAACCTGGTTTGAGCAGTTAGGCTTTAGCATTGATATTCAAAAAGTGCCTGGCGCACATAAAACTTCTGACAACAAATATAACTTACTTGCCAAGCTTGGTAGTGGTGAAGGTGGTTTATTACTCGCTGGACATAGTGACACTGTACCTTTTGACGAAAGCCGATGGGAAAGTGACCCTATGGGTGTGGTTGATAAAGATGATAAATTTTATGGTTTAGGCACTTGTGACATGAAAGGTTTTTTTGCCTTTATATTACAAGCCTGTAAAGGGCTCGATGCTAAACAATTAAAAAAACCATTATATATTCTTGCAACCGCAGATGAAGAAACTACCATGGCCGGAGCACGTTTTTTTGCCCAAAGCCAAGCAGTAAAACCTGATGTAGCAATTATTGGCGAACCCACTAATTTAGTACCTGTTATGATGCATAAAGGACACATGTCACATCGTATTAGCGTGCAAGGACAATCTGGACACTCTAGTAAGCCGAGTTTAGGCGTTAATGCTATTGAAATTATGTATAGCGTTATTGGCGAGCTCATCAATCTACAAGAAAAATTCGATTTAAACTACAAAAATGAAGCCTTCGATGTACCTGCTCCTACTCTTAATATGGGTGCTATTCGAGGCGGTGATAATGCCAACCGTATATGTGGCCATTGTGAATTAGACCTAGATTTACGCTCATTACCTGGCATGACTGATGATGAATTGCTGCATTGGTTAAGTGAAGCATTAAAGCCCTTAGCTGAGAAGTACCCCGGCCGTATTAGCTTTAAAGAGTTACATCCTAGCTCACCAAGTTTTGAGCAAGAGAAAAAAACAAGTGATGACAACTGCTTTGTCAGTATTGCCGAAGAAATAAGTGGTCATGCATGTTGCGCGGTTAATTACGCTACCGAAGCTCCTTTTATTCAACAACTAGGTTGTCAAACAATTGTATTAGGACCTGGCTCAATTAACCAAGCACATCAGCCTAATGAATTTTTAGCCCATAGTGAAATTGATAAAACAGACAAGTTGTTGATAACAATGATCCAGCGTTATTGTTTATAAGTATTAACGAATAACATTCTCAACAATAGGCATTTTTTAATAAAAATTTCTATTGTTGAATACAGGTATTAAATGGAAAATCAAAAAAGTATTGATTTAAGTTAGGGCTATTACTTGTTCAAGTTTTTTAATTCTTTGAGGTCACTGCGCTCTATTTCTTGAGCATAAATAGCTCTTGGTTTATCTGTAATACTTGTATAAAGCACTACTTTACTATCAATTACTTGAATACCGTAATTATCAGAGGTTAAGTAAACCCCACCAGAATATATACCCGAAGTAGATAACCAACCCGCTTTATTTTCTTTTAGCCATTCTTCCAAGATAATATATTCGGCATCTTTCGCTGTTAACTGTATTTTTTGTCCGCCACTATCACTCAAAAATACCGTTACTTCAGGATCAAGTTGCACTTCAACTAATTTACTGCAGCCCATTAACATAAGAAGCAAAATTGATAAAACTAGCATGTTTTTTTTCATTTTTCTTGTCCTATCCATATGTTTTGAAAATAAAATACTTCAAAACTAAAATAATAATATCGCTATTTTAAACTAATAAGCTTTTTGATAATTTGATAAAACGCAATTTTTTATACTTTTATCTCGATTAGGGGGATTTATTTAATGAAGCAGAGTAGCTTTACAATCTTACTTTACGGCAAAGGGATCAAGTTCTTTGCCGATAGTTTGGATTCA
>Ga0209395_1000683_pt1 | contig 49087 bp, 45 predicted proteins | sample GOMGulsemesocosm_3_FD_184635 | JGI IMG/M metagenome (GOLD analysis project Ga0209395, IMG submission 184635) | Methane-oxidizing microbial communities from mesocosms in the Gulf of Mexico - GOM9D Gulf of Mexico (SPAdes) (version 2) | ecosystem: Environmental > Aquatic > Marine > Cold seeps... | reverse complement strand
TTGTAGTGCTCAATACAGCGACCTTTTGTTTAACAGCGTTTAATTTAACGTTGACTTATTAGACAAGTTTACTGGGAATGTTGAATTAAGCCAATCTAATCACTACTTGATATGAATAATTAAACAGCCACAGTAAATATATAAAGTTATATTCAAATGAGTACTACAAACCTGATTAGCCGCTGGGTAAATCTGTGGAATATATAGGTATCCAGCCCCATTAATTAGGACAGGCAGAGCATTAATAAATTAAGCAGACAAATACAAGTCCACACACAAGACTAGCTACGGAGCCACCAACCCCTTTCTATTGCCTTCGAATCGTTTGACTAAATTGGGATAGCGTAGCGACAGGACGTATCGAAGAGTGAAGTTGGCACATTTGAGCGGCCGCCAGTTTTGTTAATCGAACAGGAGTCTTTCGACAATAATAGGGCGAGCTTTTTATGTACAGGATGTACGGTATAAAGCGGTGCCATGAATGGCAAAGAGCCGCTTTACTGACTTTCATTTTGCTCCAAAAGGAAGTCAGTCGACGCAGTCGACACTGCACCAAATCCTTTGAACCTAATACATAAAACAAAAATCAGTTAAAAATCTTTTAAAAAAGCCCTTTACTGAATGAAACATCTGAATCACTACCCGCTAAATGCAGCTGCGTAACACGCGGCGTAGTACTGGCAATCACATTGCCTCGGCGAATCACGTAAAGACGCTCAGGACGTAACTGCAACGCCTCTACGCTACTGGTTGCCTCACAGATAACAATATCTGCATTGGCGCCCACTTTTAATCCGTAATCATCGAGTTGCATCACTTTAGCGGCGTTGGTTGTCACCGCATCAAATGCCGCTTTCATTTGCTCAACCCCGGTCATTTGCCCCACATGCAAGCCCATATACGCGGCATCTAACATGTCGTGGGTGCCAAAACTGTACCAAGGGTCCATCACACAATCGTGACCAAAAGCGACGTTGATGCCCGCCTCCATCATCTCAGGTACACGTGTCATACCTCGGCGTTTCGGATAACTATCAGAGCGTCCTTGCAAGGTGATATTAATCAGTGGATTTGCCACTACATGGACTTGCGCCTCGCGAATTAGCGGCAGTAATTTTGAGACATAATAATTGTCCATGGAGTGCATTGAGGTCAAATGTGAACCGGTCACCCGCCCTTGCAAACCCTGCCTGACTGTTTCGCTGGCCAGTACTTCAATATGGCGCGACATAGGATCATCGCTTTCATCACAGTGCATATCAACCAGCAAGTCGCGCTGCGCGGCAATCTCACAAAGCCTGCGGATAGACTCTGAACCATCACTCATGGTTCTTTCAAAGTGGGGAATACCGCCCACCACATCAACCCCTTTATCGAGTGCGCGCAGTAAATTTTGCTCTGACTTTGCATAGCGCAAAAAGCCATCTTGCGGGAAGGCCACCAACTGAATATCAATATAGTCGCGCATTTGCTCGCGCACTTCTAACAGCGCTTCGACCGCCAGTAGTCTGTCATCACTAATATCGACGTGTGATCTTATCGCCAAAGTACCACGCGCAATAGACCAGCGACACAACTCAAGTGCTCGCTGTTTAATCGCTTCAACAGTCAAGCTTGGTTTTAGTTCGCCCCACAAAGCAATACCTTCTAACAGTGTACCGCTTTGATTTAGGCGAGGTTGACCGAGCGATAACGCTGAGTCCATGTGAAAATGGCTGTCAATAAACGGGGCAGTAGCCAGCTGGCCCCTGCCATCTATGACTTTATTAGCCGGCGTGTCTATCTGGGCCGATATTTGGCTAATTTTGCCATTAACTACGCCGATATCTTGTGCCTTTTCAGCATTGGCCAAGTTAACGTTTTTAATCAGTAAGTCGAGCATCAGTAGGCACCTTTATGAGAGACGCTAAACCCGCTAAAATCAACGAGGAATAGCTAAATCTGGTAACCTATTTTGTTACATTTACCTCAAGACTTAAACAGTAAACTTTGATCTAGCAGATAATGTTCAAACAGTGGTAAGCAGGCACTGCCAATAACACGAGGGTCATAGTTAATCGTTGCCTGTTCGACTTGCGGTACAACAATGCCCTGTAAATCAATTTCTTGCACAGCCTTTTGAATCGCAGCAACTATTTTTTCTCGAATATTACTCGGAAAAGCGCCATCAACCACGACGTGATTAAAATCGATCACACTACAGCTAGAGACAATGGCTATCGCAATATACTTGGCGATGTAATCAATCCAGTGATCGATATGCGTTTCATGTTGTCGCCAATCTTTAAGCCCCTGCCACAAAAAATCTGGCGCTATATTAGCCTGCAGTAGCTGTCTTTCCAATAGTGCTACAGAGGCGTGTTCAATCAACTGTGCCAATTTCCCGTCTGGTCCAATAATAGGCATAGAGCCTATTGCACCGGCATTGCCCTGCGGACCGGGGAAGATTGAGTTATTGAGTACTAAGCCACCACCGATAAAAAAGCCGATAAAGATGTAAGAAAAATCGGTCAACTGTGACCCGCGACCGAACACTAATTCCGCACCACATGCCGCTGTTGCATCATTTTGGATGGTAATCGGGAAAGTGCAAAATTTACCAATTTCATGAGCGATGTCCAGCTGGTGCCAAGAGTCGATGTCCTTTTGCGGAGCGCCTATTTTCTCTGACCAATTCCACAGTTCATACGGCATAGCAACACCGAGGCCTATCACTTTCTCTCGCTGGCTCGGGCTTAAAAACGCCATCAAGTAGGCGAGCGTTTCCTGTGTGAATGCGATAATTTTTTCGGCGATCGGGTAGTGATAAGTAATAAATTTTGAACAGCGAATGTCTCCGACAAAATCCATCAAAACAATTTCTGCTCGACGCCTGCCAATTTTTAATCCCATGGTAAAGACACCATCGGGATTAAGCTTCATAGGGACGGATGGCTGCCCTACTTTACCTTTTAAGGACTTGCCTCGCAGCAGTAATCCATCTTGCTCCAAGCCCCGCATAATCACCGACATCGACTGTGCCGACAAGCCGGTCAACTTTGCTAATTCAGCTTTTGCCAACGGGCCATTGCGACGAATAAGCGAGAGAATTGCACGCTCGTTGTACTCACGCAATGTCGATTGATTCGCCCCACCGCCCTGTTTTTGGTTCTTACTTTTAATCTTCACTTCACAGCCCGTTAAATTATCGCGCCCAATAATAGCACCCGTAGGATTATTACCCAGCGACTTATTCATTTTTTACGCATTTGTAATAAACAAACTACCACAACTAATTAATAAATCAATTTGATTTATTAATTGACATCGCGCTATTCAAGAGGTAATTTTAAATCAGAGCGTTTGGGACGTTCTCCTAACACTCAATTTACAGAATTGAATACTAGGATGAATTCAATTGGGTTGGGCTAGATGGCTTTCTGAAAGCTGCGGTCGTAGTAGATCAATCTGATTCTGAACAGCCTCCAGAGCACTCTCAAAACTAACCACTAAACAAATGTAGGGAACAAGATGAAAAAAACAATTATTGCATCTATGGTCGGCGCGGTAACATTAGCAAGCGCTGTTAGCTTCAATGTTCAAGCGGGTGTTGGCGCTTGTCTTATCACTAAGACCGACACCAACCCTTTCTTCGTGAAAATGAAAGAAGGCGCGAAGGCAAAAGCTGCTGAGCTTGGCATTGATCTTAAGACATACGCCGGAAAAGTTGATGGAGACTCTGAATCTCAAGTGGCCGCCATCGAAACTTGTATTGCCGATGGCGCTAAAGGTATTTTACTGACGGCTTCTGATACTAGCGGTATCGTTCCCGCTGTTAAGCAAGCGCGCGAAGCAGGTTTATTAGTCATTGCTCTTGATACTCCGCTTGAGCCAATCGACTCCGCTGATGCGACTTTTGCCACTGATAACTTCCTAGCAGGTGAGCTAATCGGTCAGTGGGCCAAAGCAGCGCTGGGCGATAAAGCCAAAGACGCTAAAATTGCACTACTTGATCTTGCTGTAAGCCAGCCTTCTGTCGGCGTATTACGCGATCAAGGCTTCCTGCAAGGATTTGGCATTGAGTTAGGCGATCCAAACAAGTGGGGCGATGAAACTGACCCACGTGTTATCGGCCATGAAGTGACTGCTGGTAACGAAGAAGGGGGTCGTAAGGCAATGGAAAATCTACTGGCTATCGACTCAGGTATCAACGTTGTCTACACCATTAACGAACCCGCTGCAGCTGGTGCTTATCAGACACTGAAAGCTTTTGGTTTAGAGAAAGACGTGCTGATTGTCTCTGTCGATGGCGGCTGTCCAGGCGTGCAAAATGTTACTGAAGGTGTTATCGGCGCTACTTCACAGCAATACCCTCTACTAATGGCCTCTAAAGGCATCGAAGCGATTGCCACTTGGGCAAAAGATGGCACTAAGCCTGCTAACACACCGGGTAAAGCGTTCTTCGATACGGGTGTTAACTTAGTGACAGACAAAGCGGCTAGCGGTGTTAGCTCTATTGACACTAAAGAAGGTACGGCTCGCTGCTGGGGCTAATTATGCACTACCTATCGCAAACAGATAGCAGGCTAGCTGTTTGCGATACCGTTTAAAAACAGGGCAGTGGCACGCGCCACTCCCCTTTAGCTATTAGCAACTAGGATTCCCCTAGGTCTACATAAGTTATATAGAATACATCGAGAATCTCCATGACAGAATCTACCGCGATCTCCACGGATCAGACGTCGCAAAAGCTTGGCGCAAATGAAAAAGTGGCCAGTTTTGACAATCAAAGCCGCAACTTTATTAGCAGCATACAACACACATTACACCGTACTCCCTCGTTAGTGCCTCTTATCGTATTACTACTTTCCATTACTGTTTTTGGCGTGCTCTTAGGCGGTAAGTTTTTCTCCCCATTTGCTTTAACCCTTATTTTGCAGCAAGTTGCCATTGTCGGTATTGTCGGCGCAGCCCAGAGTTTAGTGATACTCACCGCAGGTATTGATTTATCTGTGGGCGCTATCATGGTGCTATCATCCGTGGTGATGGGCCAGATGTCCTTTCGTTACGGCTTACCCCCTGAAGTTGCCATCGGCATCGGTCTGTGCTGTGGTACTTTATTAGGTTATATTAATGGCTGGTTAGTAGCCGTTATGCGCTTGCCACCTTTTATCGTGACACTGGGCGTATGGCAAATTGTCTTAGCAACTAACTTTTTGTATTCTGCTAACGAGACTATTCGCAGCCAAGACATTGAAAAATCAGCCTCACTGTTCCACTTTTTTGGTGAAAGAATCAATATTGGCGGCGCTATATTTACCTACGGCGTGATCGCTTTTGTGCTCATTGTGGCTATCCTCACCTATATTTTAAACAACACTGCTTGGGGCAGACACGTATACGCTGTTGGTGATGATCCGGAAGCTGCTGAATTGGCCGGTGTTGAAACCAAGAAAATCCTAATTTCTGTGTACATGATTGCCGGTTTAATCTGTGCGTTTGCAGGTTGGGCACTGATCGGCCGCATCGGCTCAATCTCTCCTACTTCAGGCCAGTTTGCCAATATTGAATCCATCACCGCAGTTGTGATTGGTGGTATCTCACTATTTGGAGGGCGCGGCTCTATCATGGGCATGCTCTTTGGGGCGCTAATCGTTGGCGTATTTTCGCTAGGCTTGCGCTTAATGGGCGCTGACCCACAGTGGACTTATTTATTAATAGGCGTACTTATCATTGGCGCCGTCGCAATAGATCAATGGATTAGGAAGATTTCATCATGAGCAAGCCAGTTTTAAGTACCCGTAATTTAGTTAAACGCTACGGTAGAGTAACGGCCTTAGATCACTGTGATTTCGACTTATACCCAGGTGAAGTGCTCGCTGTTATCGGTGATAACGGTGCCGGTAAGTCTACTTTAATCAAAGCATTATCAGGCGCGGTACAACCTGATTCAGGTGAGATGTTTTTAGACGGTGAAAAGGTTAATTTCTCGACCCCTCTAGCGGCACAAGGGGCTGGCATTGATACCGTATACCAAACACTGGCACTGTCCCCTGCTCTTTCTATTGCGGACAATATGTTTTTGGGGCGCGAACTGCGCAAACCCGGCATTCTGGGCACAGTGTTCCGCCAGCTAGATCGTCCTAAAATGCAACAAATTGCCCGTGATAAGCTCACTGAATTAGGCTTGATGACCATCCAAAACATCAACCAAACAGTTGAGACTTTATCCGGCGGTCAACGCCAGGGGATTTCAGTGGCTCGTGCCGCCGCGTTTGGCTCTAAGGTCATCATCATGGATGAGCCAACAGCCGCACTGGGCGTTAAAGAATCACAACGAGTATTAGAGTTAATTAGTGACGTTAAAGCAAAAGGCATTCCTATTGTGCTAATTTCACACAATATGCCGCATGTCTTTGAAGTCGCTGATCGCATTCACGTACATCGCTTAGGTCGTCGTCTCTGCACCTTGAATCCGAAGGAGCATAGTATGGAAGATGCCGTCGCTTACATGACAGGCGCGAAAGAACCTGATCCTTCGTTGATCAACTAAGCACAAAACCACTTAACGTAGCAGCCGTTAAGTGGCATTAATCCCGAATCCGGCAGTTGACCTTTCTATAAACTTAATCACAATCCAGTAATTCATCTATAGAGTAAAAGCGCTAAATCACGCTAGGCATGCTAAATCACAGTCACCTCGCTCTGTTTTCTTTTTGCAGATTAGTTGTAAAGGGATGCATCATTTACTAGAGTTGCATTAGGTACTGCCTAAATAGTCAGAGGGTTAATATCACATCAAACCTCGTTATAACCCTTGGATAATGCACAATCAGTTACAAGTACAACGACTTCACTTTAAGCGGGTAAATTCATGAGCGAACACCATTTTAATACCATTGAAACACTCGCCAAGCATATTGTGAATAACGCGGCTGATAAACCTCGCTATATTTTTGCAATTGCCGGAGCTCCCGGTTCCGGTAAATCAACCGCCGCCCATGCACTACAACAACTCATCACTGAAAAATATCAGCGAGCGTGCCAAATTATCGCGATGGATGGCTTTCACTTAGACAATCAAGTGCTCATCGAGCAAGGTTTACTTGAGGTAAAAGGCGCTCCACAAACCTTCGATTTAGTCGGTTTTGAGAGGTTATTAACGGACCTACAAGTCAACCAAACCCCCATCCAAGCCCCAATTTTTGATAGAAATATTGATGCAGTTATTGAAAATGCGATTTACATTAACACTGCGACTCAAATTATCCTAGTCGAGGGAAATTACCTGTTACTTAAGCAATTTGGCTGGCAAAAATTAGCGCAATACTTTGATAGCAGTGTTTATCTACAAGTGCCCATTGAAGTATTGAGAGAGCGCTTAGTCGAGCGCTGGATAAACCAAGATTTAGACATCGATATTGCCGTTGAAAAAGCGCAGAGTAATGATTTACCCAACGCCCTTTTGGTCATTAATCAATCAAAGGCTGCGGATATTACTTTAAGTCTTAAAGCGTAAAAAACTGTCGGACAAGACACTTACCTACTGCGAAAAATCAGAATTTGGCTATATTTGCTGTTTTTTCTCGCGACATCAATCAAACCCGACAGGCTCTTAGGATAAAAGCAAGCCCAAGTATAAACATGGACTTTATAACGTCTCTTATTTAGCGTAACTATCCGGTATTGCCGAGCGCTGACGTTTCATCACCGATGTACGACCTAACAGCGCAATGCCGATGTATCCGCGTAATTTTAAAGTATCTATATCTTTAAGCATCATAAAAGAGGAATAGGTTTTACCTTTGGCGGGATCGTAAACACTACCATCTTTCCACTTCGATTTTTTAAAGGTGAATCCCTGTAAGTTTTTCAAGCCCAGTATTGAGCGAGTTTGCAGCTCTTTTTTAGGGTTTTTAACATCCAGTTTTTCTTTCACGACACCTTCGTGCAAATCTTTCACCCAGACAATCTTACCCTCGAACTTGTCCCCTGCACGGTATATTTCGACCACGCCTTTACCGCTTTCAGAAAGCCAGTATCCCAGTATATCGTCTTCGCTGAAACCCGCTGCAAATGTGTTGCTACTAACAAGTAACACCATCAGGGATGTTAATATCTTTGAAAATTTCATCATATATCCTCTATATGCATTGTTATTTTTATTAACTAGAAGTTACCTATAGGTATCTCATATAACCCTAACATCATTAAATTGTGATTGGAATTATTCAATGCACTACTTGCACATTCTCAGATTATTAGCAGGCTCAGTTGAGAGTTCAATCCTAGCAACTACCGCCAAGGACCCCATACTAATTAACGGCCACGAACTGCCCTGCGACGATGACGCTCTTCTGCCCGTTAACCACAAAATAAGTCACCCCATTTTCTTCAAACGACACTACATTTGTATCAGGTACTGAGTTGATATCAGCAATGACTAATCCAAGTACCAGTCCAGCTGTGATATAAAAGCCACGATTATAACTATGTTTGTGCCAATGCCCACGTCTTATAACGGGGCTAACTATAGGCTTGCGTAATACTGGTACAGCTTTGTTGTGGTGTTGAATTCCAGCAGCCAGTGTTTGAGTAGCTGGAAATAACAGTGTTAATGTAATCGCAGTTGTTGCAGTGAGCAGTAGGTTTTTGAGCATTATTTTTTCCCCTTTGGAATAACTCATTGGTTAATCTATGAGTTAATTTTAGAGGAGTTGCTACTATCACCCTGTGCAACTACCGCCAACTTATATTCATTAAGTGACAACTTTTTAATAGCCGCTAACAATGAATTTAATGCTATCAGTATCGATTTAGCAAAAATCTTTTTCAGGCTTGCGGTGCAAATCAAAAAACAAAATTTCTGCTCAAAAAAACGGTGTTATTCATCCAATTATTGAGTGAGAACCCCCCACGGCCTCGCTCACAGAGCAACACCCATTCTCGCACCGCATGTTACGCACTGTGCGCATATTGCTGACGGTATTTAATAGGTGTGCAATTAACATGCTGCTTGAATGATCGTGCAAAAGTACTCGGTGAACTATAGCCTAGTTGATAGGTAATTTCCGTCACGGAAATATCTTTGCCAGTCAGATATTGTTTTGCCAGAGCAATTCGTAAAGAATTTAACAGCTGCGAATAGGATTGACCCTCTTCACTTAAACGCCGCTGTAAGGTACGTTTGCTCATGTGAAGTTTAAAGGCAATGGTCTCTTCGCTAGGGCAGCCCGAGGCTAACAGACTGGTCACCACACTGACCACTTGGGCACTGGTATTTCCAGCCTTTAGCGCTTTTAAATACTTAGCCACTGCCGCTTCATTGAGTTCAACCAGTTCAGGATCGTGAGTCGGTAGCATTTCATTGAGTAATTTTCTAGAAAAGGCGATACCGTTCACTTCGCTATTGGCATACACAGGACATTGAAAATACTCCTGATAAATCCCCATCGATGCATCTATATCAAAGCTAAAATACACCGCGGTAGCGGGTATTGTTTTACCGGCGGCCAGACGAAACATTTTTAAGAAAAAACCCACCCCCAGCTGGATTGCACAAGGATGTACTTTTGCACTGCTTTTACGTTCTAACTTAGGCTGGTATTGAATAATTAATTCATCGCCCCTTTCCAATAGCTCTAACTGCATCGCCGTATTCATATACTGAGCGTTTTGAACAAAGCGGCGCAAGCCATCTTCCAAATTGACACTGGCCATCCACGCGAGACCTAAGCCTTTGAGGTAAGCTGGCTGAAACAGTGAAGCGGCAATCAATCCCAACTCTGTATTTGCAGTAGCCTGTACAGAAAGCTGCCAGAGAAGCTGCATTTTTTGCATTGATACACGGCTCTGCTGTACTTTGCCAGGTGCGGTATCTATCGCCGCTTGCGACAAAATAGCTTCGGCGTCGACATCATAGACCGCTAGCACTTGTGCGATTAGTTTGGGGATGGTCAATAAAGTGGTATCAGACATAGAAAATCAGTATTCGCTGTTAAGAAACTCATAGTAATACACTTTTGAGCTTGGATACACTGACCTTGGCACTGATTGCACTTATTTTGGCACTGCTTGCAAAGCACTGAGATGCTAAAAACATAATAATTTAGCGATCAAGACGATAATCTTTAGGCAGACAACATGACTGATCCATAATAGGTAGCTATGCTTTATTGCAGTACTGAAACTTCAATCTAAGCAGCCACAATACGGTTATTTTCAAGGGCCTAAAAAACTTATAGATAGCTGATGTTAACGCGAAAGAAAATTGCAAGCTTCAATCATAAAAACGGGGATAATGGCAGTGGATATTGCATTATGTCACGCTGAATATATAGGACAAGGAGGTTTGAATTCTCATTTCTCCTTTAGCCTGCATAAACCAATAATCTACAGTTGGTGCAGGGCAAGCCATGCACGCTGGCATAAAAAAGCGACAGTCGCTACACTAGCCTGCGGCTTAACTGTTAGCGGACATTTTTTAAAAATCAAGGATCTAACTCAAGGTATGGGACATACAATATGATGCTGCACTTAGGTAAATTGCTCAGCGCCCTTCTGGGCTTAATAATACTCAGTGGCTGCGCCAGCACAACCACTCAACAACACTCGGGTTTTCTAGATAATTACGCGCAGCTGACCGATTCAAAGCAGTACCAATACACCAAAGTATACAGCGCTCCCCACTTCAATAGTGCCGATTACGCCACGCTGACAAAACTGCATCTCGCCCCTTTTGAAATGTGGCTAAAAGCTAGCGGCAAGCAACAGTTTAATCCACAGCAGCTCGCTGAACTATCGCGTTATTTTAGCGCTACGCTGGCTGCAAAACTGACTGCAAAAGGTTACCTACTCGTCAGCCAGCCCAGCGCAGAAGCCCTTAGCATTCGCGGCGCTTTTAGCAATATTGAATTGCTCACTCCACAGCTCTCTCCCACTGATTTTATCCCCTTTAGAGTGGTATTAAACGCCGGCAATGCCGCCTATCTCAACATCACTGATAAAAAAGATATTATCAGTAGCGTCTCCATCGAAGTAGAGTTTTTACAAGGCCTGCCACAGCGACGAGTATTCGCCATGATAGCCACTAAACAAGTCGATGTTACCGTTGCCAATAACGGCAGTGACAACTTAAGCGCTGTGACCAAAGTATTAGATCAATGGATCGATAATTTTGTCCGTAAAATAACAGCGATCAGAGATGCCACTTAACTTTCATGCAATCCCTTTTATTGAGCAAATGACTATGAGTAATGCATTAACAAGCACTTTCAATTCCCTATCTATTGTGACCCTTATCGCTTTACTGTCAGCTTGCTCTGAAGATGCATCGCAGCAAATAGCTGCAGATAGCATAGTAAGACCGGCAAAAATTCTCACTGTGCAGGCCACTCAAAATAATACAATGTTGAGTTACCCCGCAATCATTGATTCGCAGAATCTCACCACGCTGGCCTTTGAAGTCGGAGGCAGATTGAGCAAAATTTCCGTCGTCGATGCGCAACATGTTAAGCGCGGTGAGCTACTCGCTAAACTAGACCAACAGAATTTGAATGCCAAACTAACTTCAGCCCAAGCGCAGTACAACAATGCCAACAAAGAGTACCAGCGAGCGCTGCGCTTAATCAAAGCTGATGCGATTTCTCGCAGTGAACTCGATAAGCGCAAATCGCAACATGATATTGATAAAGCCGGTTATATCAGCGCTAAAAAAGCGCTACAGGATTCTGTCATACTCGCCCCGTTTGACGGCAACATCGCCAAAGTATCCGTGACTTTACAGCAGGTAGTGCAACCCGGCGAAGCGGCTATTGTTATTTTGGGCAGCGGCGGTTTAGAGGCTAAGTTTAACTTGCCTTCAAGCGTCATCGCCCGTGCCAAGGACAATAATGCCAAGCAGCTTGATGCCTATATTACTTTAGATTCAGCGCCAGGCATTAAACTTCCCGCCACCTTTAAACAAGTGACTTTAACTGCGGATGCTAATTCTCAAACTCATGAAGTTACTTTCTCCTTCAGCGCCTCTAGCACCGTTAACATCCTTCCAGGGATGAACGCTGTGGCTTGGTTTAAAGACCCTAGCAGTCAGTCTGCCTCAGGTATTCAAGTACCATTGACGGCAATCACCTCACAGGCCAATCAAAAATACGTCTGGGTGGTCGCGCCCCACTCTATGCAAGTGCGCAAAAGAGCAATTTCCATCGCCGATAGTATTGGCGAGACTATCACTGTCGTTGATGGCCTACAAGCAGGTGAAAGCATCGTTGTTGCAGGTGTTTCGTTTCTAGCAGAGGGCATGCGTGTACGCCCTTGGTCAAGCAAACCTTAGCCGCAGCTTATAAGGATCAGCTATGAATCTCGCAGAAGTTTCCATTAAAAATCCGCTACTTTGTATCATTGCGGTGTTGCTGGCATTATTTGCAGGCTTTAATGCCTATCAGCAAATGCCGCGTTTCGAAGACCCTGAATTCACCATCAGGAGTGCCATAATCTTTACCCAATATCCGGGTGCTAGTCCGCAAGAAGTTGCCCAAGAGGTCTCTGAACCCCTAGAAACTGCGTTACAGCAGATGCAGGAGATCAAAGAAATCCGCAGCAAATCCTCTGCGGGGGTTTCAGAAATTACGGTTGATATCAAATACGATTTTGCTAAGTCCAAGGAAGATCTACAAATCATTTGGACCAAGCTACGCAACAAAGTCAAAGATGCAGAGCGCTCATTACCACAGGCAGCACAGAGTCCAGTAGTCAATGATGATTTCGGTGACTTATATGGGTTGTCCTATCTAATCACCGGGGACGACTATAATTACAGTGAATTACGCGCGTATGCCAAGGCGTTGCAAAAAGAAATTCTGCAAGTAAAAGGGGTCGCTAAAGTCAAACTAGAAGGCGAGCGAAAAGAGGCGATCTTCATCGAATTTTCCCGTGAAAATGCCGCGGCCCTGGGTGTCTCAATCCAAAATCTCTATGATATATTGGCGCAACAAAACTCTGTCGTCTCAGCCGGTAGTGTGGTGATTGGTGATCAACGTATCACTATCGACCCCTCCGGCTCAATCAACTCGGTGTTAGCGATTGAAAACCTGCTGGTATCAACCACTACTGATGGAAAAATCATCCACCTTAAAGATATTGCCAGTGTCTCGCGCGGCTATCAAAGCCCTGCCACTAAGATAATCCGCTACGATGGTAGCAAAGCAATTGCCTTTGGTATCTCCAATGTGTCTGGCGGCAATGTGGTAAAAATCGGCGCAGCGATCGATGCTAAAATACACGAGGCACACAGTCGCAGGCCGATAGGCATGCAAGTTCACGAATATTATCACCAGGGCAAAATCGTCGCTGCATCTGTGGATAACTTTGTCACTAATGTTATCGCCGCTTTGATCATTGTTATCGTCTCGCTGTTTATTTTCATGGGGAGGCACTCCGCAGTGGTGATGGCCTTTATCTTGTTAGTGACGGTTGCCGCGACGCTCGCGACTATGCATATCACAGGGATTCCCATTCATCGAATTTCACTCGGTGCGCTTATTATTTCTCTGGGCATGATGGTTGATAATGCCGTGGTTATCACTGAGGCTATTTTAGTCGGCGTGCAGCAAGGGCAGAAAAAACTCGATATCGCCAAGCAAATTGTCTCCCAGACAAAATGGCCATTATTAGCGGGGACCATGGTGGGGGTCATCGCCTTTGCACCGATAGGCTTTGCTCCTGGACAAACCGCTGAATATACCGGGGATTTATTTTGGGTAGTGATGATCGCCCTACTGTTTAGCTGGGTGCTGGCAATGACTATTACACCGCTTGCCTGTTACTGGCTATTCCCCGATAAAATGTTGCCAGCAAAAACTCAAAGCAACACAGAGCTAAGTCCTTTTTTTGTTCAGTATAAACAATTTATGCGTCGTATTTTAAACGCTCGCCTGCTGGTCATCGCCGTCGTTGTCGGCTTGTTTGCACTGTCTGTGTGGGGCACTAAGTTTATGACACAGGGCTTCTTTCCGCAGTCTACATCACCGCAAATGGTGGTAGATTACTGGCTCCCAGAGGGCACCAGTATTGAACGTACTGAGCAAGACATTATTCAAATTGAACAATTTGTTCGTGATATGCAGGGCGTTAATGCCGTGCAAACGATCATTGGCGGCGGCACTATTCGTTATATGCTGACCTATAGCGCAGAATCTGCCAATGGTGCCTATGCGCAACTTTTGATAAAAGTGGATGATTATCGAGCAATAAACGCCATGATGCCAAAGGTACAGGCGTATATCGCCGCGCAATTTCCCGATGCTCAAGCCAAAGCTTGGCGTTTTGTTTTAGGCCCGGGCGGCGGCTCTAAAATAGAAGCTGAATTTAGCGGCCCCGACCCTCAAATACTGCGTTCACTCGCTGATCAAGCCAAATTAATTATGCGCAAAGACGGTGCAGCGCAATCAATAAAAGATGACTGGCGCCAGCCGGTCGCTGTTATCGAGCCTATCTATTCAGAAATCAAAGGGCGCCGAGCTGGAGTTTCTAGAAAAGATTTAGCACAGGCGCTGCTTAACTTTTACTCGGGTGACAGAATTGGTGAGTACCGTGAAGGCCAAGATCTAATTCCTATTATTTCGCGCACCCCCGGTAGTCAGAACGCCTCCATCGAGCAGATTAAAGATGTCCAAGTGATCAGCGCCCTAACCGGTAAAGCTGTGCCCATCAGTCAAGTGACCCAAGGCTTTAGGACGATCTGGCGAGACGGCCAAATTCGCAGTCAAAACCGTGTTTATGTGATTAAGGCGCAGTCCGATCCAGTTCCCTCTGAACTAGCCTCCAATCTATACCAGCGAATCGCGCCGCAAATACAGGCGATTATTCTGCCAGATGGCTACCGATTAAGTTGGGGTGGTGAACAAGGTGATTCCTCTGAATCTAGTGGCGATTTGATGTCGACAATTCCACTTGGATTCCTGGCGATGGTCTTAGTGGTGGTGGTTGCGTTCGGAAAAATTCGACAGCCACTGGTCATTTGGATGGTGGTGCCATTGGCATCCATTGGGGTAGTGTTTGGTTTAGTCGTCACCGGGATACCGCTGGAGTTTATGGGTATCTTAGGTCTCTTGTCGCTGTCTGGATTACTGATTCAGAACGGTATAATCTTAGTCGATCGCATGGACTTTGAAATCGCTGCAGGGAAACCACGCTTTGATGCCATTGTCGATTCAGCGACCAGTAGAGTACGGCCTGTGGTACTGGGCTCATTCACTACGGCACTGGGGGTTATTCCACTTTTTTTCGACGCCTTTTTCCAGTCTATGGCCGTTGTTATTGTGTTCGGGTTAACCTTTGCCACGTTATTGACCTTATTAGTCGTTCCCGTTTTATACGCCATTTTCATGAATGTTAGTGCAGAGGAAAGTAACGATGTCCCGTTTTAAGGATAGTTTTACCAGTTTATCAAAAGCCTTTTTTGCGCTAGCAAGCAGTTTGTTGTTTGTCGGCTGTGCCAGTGTTTCTGAGCTAAGCTACGATAAATCTGAGGTTGCACAATCCCTCGGTGCTCCTTCCACATGGACCAACCCAGAGATAGAGAAGCCTGTGATAGTCAACTGGCTACAATCTTTCAATGATCCGATGCTACTTGCGTTAATTGCCGAAGGGAAAGCCAATAATCTAGAGCTAGGAAACTCGGCAGGCAATGTTGAAAAAGCCTACTTATTGAGTGACAAATCGGCCAGCGCGCTACAACCTGTCGCTAATTTAGCACTCTCATCTAGCCAATCGGGGTTTGTTCAGGGCCCCTCTAACCCAAGTTCTAGCAGCGTCGGTATTAATGTCAGCTGGGAAATCGATGTATGGGGTAGATTAAAAGCCGGTGCTGCCTCAGCTAACGCCTCTGCAGAGAGTGTACAAGCCGATTATCTCTATGCAGTACATTCGTTAAGCGCTGCTATTGCAAAAAGCTATTTTAAAGTGATCGAGAGCAAGCGACAAAGTGCAGTGTCTGCCAAGAATGTACAACTTTTATCTAAGATAATGCGCATTACCCAAGTTAAATACGATAATGGTATTGCTTCAGGTCAAGATGTCGCTCTTAATCGCGCCAATTTAGCCAATGCCAATGAGCAGCTGTTCAATTTACAGGGGTCACAACGCAACGCATTAAGAGCGCTAGAGCTTCTGTTAGGTCGTTATCCCAACGCTCATTCAGATACCCCTTCACAATTACCTGAACTGCCCTTAGCGCCCCCTGCTGGTATTCCCTCTGACTTGTTAGAGCGACGCCCTGATTTGGTAGCCGCTGAGCGCAACATCGCCGCGGCATTTAATGCACTTAAACAAGCTAAAACCGCGCAGCTGCCCAGTTTTTCTTTAACTAGCGCTTTCAATGGTGCCTCTGGTTCATTATCAGACGCAATCAACCCTGCCAACCTTGCCTGGCAATTAGCCGCTAATATTACAGCACCGCTGTTTGATGCTGGTCGCCACAAAATTGACCTGAAAATCGCTAATATTGAGCAACAACAAGCTATCGCAAATTTTGCACAAAAAGCACTGAGCGCATTTTCTGAAGTTGAAAATGCGCTAGATCAAGGTCAAGTATTGACACAGCGCTACACCGCATTAGAGCAAGCCTACTTAGAGAGTAAAAAAGCCTACAAAATTGCCTATTTACGTTACAAAGAAGGCGATATTGGCTTGTTGGACACGCTTAATATTCAGCAACAAGCGATAGCCGCAGAAAGTAATTTATCATCAATCAAGCGCCTGGCACTGGAACAGCGAATCAATTTATATCTGGCTATAGGCGGGAGCTGGTAATTCTATGCAGTTTACTTGGAGTTTTTTGCAGTTCTTTGCTCAAGGCCTGTATTTACTATCACCGCTATTGCTATTTTGTGCGGTTATCATCTGCTCATTAGCGGGGAAATTGCAGGTTGGAATACAATAAATAGTCTTTATTGGGCGTTTGTCACCGCAACCACTGTGGGGTACACAGATATAAAACCGAGTAGTATAGGTGTTAAAGGGATTGCCATAGTACTGGCGATTATTGGCATGATGTTTACGGGCATTATTATTGCCACAGCTGTTCATACCGCTTCCTTGACTTTTGCTATCCACATAAAACCACAACTATAAATTACTCACTTGCTCTGCCTTTGTTTAAAGTGGCCAAGCCATCATAATAAGTGGCACTGCTAGCAACACAATAATAATGTCTAACGGCAGCCCCATTCTCCAATAGTCACCAAATTGATACCCCCCCGGGCCCATCACCAAGGTATTAGATTGGTGGCCAATAGGTGTCATAAATGCACAGGAAGCGCCCACTGCAACGGTCATAAAGAAAGGATCTGCATTCATACCTAAACCCTGCGAGATGCTGTATGCCAGCGGCGCCATAACAACAGCAGTCGCTGCATTGTTAATCACATCGGAGAGCCACATCGTCATCACTAGCAACAAGCCAATGATGATGTAGATAGGCAGCCCTTGTGTCACAATGAGTAGCTGATTAGCAACTAAAGTTGTCAGACCGGTATCCTCCAATGCCTTGCCCACCGGAATTAATGAGGCTAGTAGGATAATCACCGGCCAGTCAATAGCGTCATATAAATTGCGCACGGGAATCAGCTCAAGTAAGACATACACCATGACCGCCAACACAAAAACAATCGCCAACGGTAAAATCTTTAATACCCCAAGCGCTACAGCAACCGCAAAAATGCTCAGTGCCATGGTAACTTTTCTAGGCCCGCCCAAGGTTAAGTTACGCTCAGCCAAGGGTACTAAACCTAAATCTGACAACTGCTCATCTACACTTTCAGCACTGCCTTGTAACAGTAATATATCCCCGGCTTTAAACGTTTGCCGTCTAATTCTACGTTGTACTCTTCTGCCCTCTCGCGCTAAACCCACCAATGCCAAAGAGCTATTTGAACGCCGGCGTAAATAGGGCACCCCTCTTCCTTCAAGGCAAGAACCACGCTTGATAACGCCCTCTACTAACGTTAAATCGCCTTGAGTCAGCTCTGCAAATTTTTTATCTGCGCTGGTAATGAGCTCTAAATCGTTGTTATCGAGCAGCGATTGAACTTCTGATGGATCGGCCTGCAGTATCAAAATATCGCCCGCCTTGAGTCGCTGATAGCGCTTCATTGACATTGTCTCGCCGTGACGATGGGCAATACCAGCCACTTCGATACTGCCTTTTTCTAAGCCTTTTATGGCATCAGCAGACTGACCGACAAGCTCGGATTTTTCGCTAATTATGACTTCTGTTAAATAATCTCCTATGGCAAAAAGCTGCTCTGGGGCACTGCGATTAGACCTTGCCTTGGGGATAAAGCGCCAGCCAATCAGCCCGATGAATAATACCCCCGCGATGGCAATCCAAACGCCTACTGGGGAGAAATCGAACATGCTAAATGCCTCGCCGGATACTTCAGCGCGCATCATCGCAATAATGATATTCGGCGGAGTGCCTATAGCCGTCGTCATCCCGCCCAAAATACTACCAAAAGCTAAAGGCATCAACAGTATCGCAGGCGAGCGATTGTGTTTGGCGCAAGTGGTAATCGCCACTGGTAACATTAAGGCGAGGGCGCCGACGTTATTCATAAATGAGGAGGCAATAGTGACCACTGCGGTAAGCAGTAAAATATGAACCAGTAGATTTTTAGTATAGGGCATTAACGCTTGAGCAATTAAGTCAACCACCCCGCAGCGGCGCATAACATCCGAAATAACCAAGACAGCTGCCACTGTGATGACTGCGGGATGACCAAAGCCTGCAAAAGCTAAATCAGAGGGAACCAAGCCGGTTAAAATACAACAGCCAAGCGAAAAAGCGGCCACGATATCGTGCCGATACTTTCCCCAAATAAACAGGCCAATAGTAATCAGTAAAATAATCGCAATCAACACTTGCTGATAGGTCATAGGCTGACAATCCCTGTGAGAGACTTCCATATAACTACGATGCTTGTATAAACTGCACTAAACTCAGCTCAAATCATGTTCCAAATTGCACAAGCTAGCTTTTGTTTATGGCACGCTTAGGTATACAGATACTCGGTTACTTATTTAATGCTAATTTTAATAGATTTTGCCGATTTTGCCATAAGCCTTTTTACAATTTATAGCGCAAATTAGACTGGGTTTATGCTTAGGGGATATAACAGGAAGATCGCTCCACAGCACTTGGCTGTTAAAGTGCTGTGGAACAAATATTTACGCGGGAGCCAAGCCTCTTTGCTTCTCGCTGCGACGGCGGATCAGCTCAAGGAAGGTTAATAAAAGGATAGAGATTGCCACTAAGATAGTGGCAACAGCCAGTATCGTCGGGCTTATTTGCTCGCGAATCCCGCCCCACATCTGCAGTGGAATGGTACGTTCTTCAACTCCTGCAATGAAGATCGCCACTACCACCTCATCAAAAGAGGTGATGAAGGCGAACAATGCTCCAGAAATGACACCAGGTGTCACTAGCGGCAACATTACCTTGAAGAAGACAGTACGAGGATTGGCACCTAAACCTGCTGCTGCACGTGTTAGAGAATGATCAAAACCTGACAAGGTCGCTGTCACTGTTATCACCACAAACGGAATACCCAGTGCGGTGTGTGCCAAGATCAAGCCTAAGAAAGTACCCGCCAAGTTGACACTTGAATAGAAAAAGAACATGCCCGCTGCTGATATAATCAGTGGCACAATCATCGGCGATATCAAGATACTCATAATAAGCGCCCGATATGGCATTTCAGGTCTTGATAAACCCAGTGCTGCCAATGTTCCCAACGAAGTCGCTAAAATAGTTGAGGCGATAGCCACCATAAAACTGTTTTTAATCGAGCGCATCCACTCTTCACTGGCAAAAAATTCCTCGTACCAGCGCATCGAATAACCCGCTGGATCGAGCGATAACATCTCCGGTGTAAAAGTAAAATACGGCTGTACGTTAAACGACAGCGGTATAATGATCAGTATCGGGCCAATCAAAAATAAAAAGATCAGTGCGCATATGATTCTGTAAGAAAAGTACCAAGTGCGTTCTAGTTTGCCTGCATAAGTAGGTATTGCCATAGTCTTCTCTCCCCTAACCCATCTTCATTTTGTCGATGCCAATTACTTTGTTGAAAATGGCGTAAAAGACTAGCACTATCACCAATAGGATAAAGCCTAACGCGCCAGCCAGCCCCCAATTGAGTGAGTTCTGCATATGGTAGGCAATCATGTTAGAGATTAACAAGCCGCTTTGTCCGCCCACTAATGCCGGTGTAATGTAGTAACCAATTGACAAGATAAACACCAACAGTGAGCCTGCCCCAATACCTGTTACAGTCATCGGGATATAAACACGAATAAAGGACACTACTGGGTTAGCCCCTAATGATAGTGCGGCGCGCATATAAGAGGGGGGTATGGTTTTCATGACGGAGTACAACGGTAATACCATGAAAGGCAGTAATATATGTACCATTGCTACAATAGTGCCGGTTTTATTAAATATCATTTGCAACCGGCCTTCGTCATCGATGATATTCATCCAGACGAGCACGTCGTTAAGCACCCCCTGAGTTTGTAGCAGCACAATCCAAGTCGTAGTTCGCACTAACAGTGATGTCCAAAACGGCAGCAGTACTAAGATCATTAATAAGTTACTTTTTGCCAGCGGCAGTGTCGCCAGCAAGTAGGCGATTGGGTACGCCAAAATAATACAAATAACGGTAATCGAGAAGCTCATCATCAGTGTTCTGCTAAACAGATCTACATATATTTGCTTGCTTTCAGGCTTGGCGACAATTTCACCATCAGCGGTAAATTGAGCATCCACCGCAGCCACCAGATAGGAACTGGTATACTCGCTTGATTCGCGCTTAATCAATGACCAGACAGCGACGTCACCCCAAGCTTTGTTAATTTTAATCATCTGCTCTTTGTAAGGCCCTTCTTCCAATTTAGAAGCTTTCCTTGCAGAGCCGGTAATCACACGGCGCATACCACTTTTTTCATAATTTAAGCGCGATGCTACTTTACCAATATTCTTGTTTTTGCGACCTTCTTTAAGGTCTGCCACTAATGCTGCATAAACCGATTCGTCGGGCAGCTCAGAGCCTTGCCACGTGCTTAAGGCCTCTGTTACATTCGGCATAATAGTGTGAACTTGAGGATTTTCTATCCCGCGCAAGCTCATGTTTACAACTGGAATAATAAAACTAACGGTGATGAACAAGAGCAGTGGTGCTACTAACAAAAATGCCCAAAGCTTTAGTTTTCGCTGGGATCTTCGCAGGCTGACTTTTAAAGGTACACCATCACTGGTTGTCATATCACCTACTTTAGAATATGTATTTGCCATATGCTCTCGACCTAGTTGGAAAGTGAATATCTTGAGTTTTTGCACCTTTTTCAGTACAAACAACTCCTATTGTTATTGTTATCAGTACTAGAAAATGGCTATCTAGGGTTTTTATAGTATGAAAGGTAGTCTTAAGTAGAATGTGACAGGATCAGATAAGCTGATCCTGTCACGACATTACTAAGTATTTATAACGCTATTACTTAGCTAACCAAGCGTTGAAACGCTCGCTCATGTCATCTTTATTGTTTGCCCACCACTCAGCGTTTTTAATCACTGGGTTTTTGAAGTTTTCAGGGTTAGTAGGCATATGAGGCTTCATATCAATACCCGTATCAGCATGCTTATCTACAAAGGCTGCAGAAGAGTTACGCGCAGGGCCGTAAGAGATAAATTTAGACTGATCCGCTAGACGTTGAGTATCAGTGGCAAACTTAAGGTATTCTTTTAGTTCAGGCGTCAACTTACCTTTAGGTACAGCCCAACCATCAATCTCAGCTAGCTGACCATCCCAAATGATAGTAAACGGTTGTTTTTCTGTCACTTGCGCGCCAAAGAAACGACCATTGTAGCCACTTGCAATACTCACTTCTTTATCAGATAGAAGTTGTGGTGGCTGTGCGCCTGCTTCCCACCAAACAACAGAATCTTTAATGGTATCTAGTCTCTTGAATGCGCGTTCGATACCTTCTTCTGTACTTAATACATCGTAGACATCTTTCGCGGCAACACCATCAGCCATCAGTGCCCACTCTAAGTTTCCATCAGGTATTTTCTGTAGAGCACGCTTACCAGGGAATGATTTGAGGTCAAAAATATCGTTAATAGTACTTGGCTTTTTACCGGTAAAAAGCTCATCGTTATAAGCAAATACTGTTGCGTATACGATTTGAGGGATGAAGCAGCCATTCATGCCGCCAACAAAATCTTTACTTGCCGCAGTTCCATCGGGAGCAGCCGCTAAGATTTCATCGTAGTTGATTTCTTCAACAAGGCCTTCATCACAGGCAATCATTGAATCGCCTTCCAGCATATCAACCAAATCCCAAGTAACGTTATTCGCCTCTACCTGTGAGCGAATACCGGCCAGACCAGTACCTGCCTTGTCTTCGTGTAAAAATTTAGTGCCGGTTTTCTCAGTCCACGGCTCGTGATAGGCGCGCTGCTGTGATTTAGTATATGCACCGCCCCAAGAGACGACGGTAAAAGTGTTTTCAGCTTGCGCTATGCTAGTCAAAGACACTGCGGCAATAGCCGATGCGATAATTGAACGTTTCAGTAACTTCTTCATCTTCATGTATTCCTTTTTTTATTAGTACTTAAGGTCAATATTCGATTGTTGTTTGAAATTTACTTCTTCAATATTTCCAACCTAAGTTGGGTTATGCATCGAGAGCGCGGCAATCATCGGTATCCCAACCGATGGTAATCGACTCTCCACGTTTCATATGCTGCTGATTGTGAGTATTAGGTACTTTGATGATAAAATCGGTGCTACCAGAAACCGATACTCGAGTACGAGTGTGATCCCCGTGATAGATCAATTCTTCCACTGTCGCGGCGCAAGTATTTGCACAGTCGCCAGCATTTGGATTAACCAGTACGCGTTCTGGGCGCAGCGATAAAGTTGTCTGCTCGCCAACACCTGCTACATTAATTTTCTTGGCGTGTACAAGCCCTCCGCCCCCAGCTAGTTCAACGCTGCAATCGTCTCCGTTAATCGCCGTTACTTTACCCATCAAACGATTATTCTCGCCAATAAAGTTAGCCACAAACGCGTTCACAGGCTGATCATATAATTCATGAGGTGAGGCTAATTGCTGAACGACGCCATCATCAAAAACGGCAATTCGATCAGACATCGTCAATGCTTCCACTTGATCGTGGGTGACGTACATCATAGTGATGCCTAGATCTTCGTGAATATGCTTAATTTCGTACTGCATTTCTTCTCGTAAATTTTTATCGAGTGCGCCAAGCGGTTCATCCATCAGTACTAACTTGGGCTCGAACACTAGTGCTCTGGCAACGGCAACACGCTGTTGCTGACCACCTGATAACTGTGCGGGACGACGATTTGCAAAATGATCAAGACGAACCATCTTAAGTGCGTGATTTACTTTATCAGTAATTTCGGATTTGCCTAATTTGCGAACTTGCAGAGGAAACGCTAAATTTTCAGCAACACTCATATGCGGAAATAATGCGTAGTTTTGAAAAACCATGCCAATATCACGTTTGTGCGGGGCGACATTGTTAATTGATTGACCATCGAGAATTATTTGACCGTTGGTCGCTGTTTCAAAGCCCGCCAACATCATAAGACAAGTGGTTTTTCCTGAACCGGAAGGGCCTAACATGGTTAAGAACTCGCCTTTATACATGTCGACATTAAAATCTTTTACGACTAAGTGGACTCCATCATAACTCTTTTGTACATTCTTGAATTGCACCAAAAAATCCGAATTTGAATCCATATAACTCTCCATTCATGTATTTTTTTTTTTGTTAAAGGGATACTAGCACAAGGCAAATAAATATATAACCGGATGTCGTTTCTAGTTAAAACAATAAAAAACAATTTATAAATACAGCTTTTAAACACTGTCCACCAAAGTTACCGGCCTTTAGCATATTTTCTAGTAATTCCTATCAATACCAAGTATTTACTACGATGCGTAGAAATGCAATATTAAAATTCACCAAAGATATCTGGCATTCAGAGATATTAACTATTCACGACCGACGCTAATAAACTTCAAGAGTCTATTAATGCCTAATAATTCCAGTTAAGCGCGGGCAGATAACGCTAATTGGTGATTAGCTTTACCTATGTAAAAATAATTTATGACTAGCTTTAAGCCGCTAGTTAAAGCTAATGTAGCCCAATCACCAGGTGGCGATATCTGCTGTTAACCACTTAATAATTTCAAGGTCGTTTTTGATACGTTTTTTATCGAAATAGCATTAACTTGAGCATTCTCTTTCCATTATTTACTTGTTTATTCAGTGAGCAAATACCTAAAACAACCATAAAATGCTCTGCACAGCGCACACTACCCAGTAAAAAACATCAAGAGACATCCTCATTCAAAGATTTTCACTAGAAATTTATAATGTACAGGAAAATACACTTATCAATTCCCCTGCACATCTTTCCCTTTCATCAATCGATATTCACCCTCTCGCACTGATGAGTGACAACACTCACCGCCTTATGCCGCTATCTCTAACTTAATATCAAATGCTCAGGGCCGTAAGGGAATGCGGTAATATTGTCATTGCCCTGTTCTGTTACCACTAAAATATCGTGCTCTCTATAACCACCGGCACCTTTGAGATGATCGGGGATTGTAATCATCGGTTCCATTGAGACCACCATTCCAGGCTCTAATACGGTCTCACAGTCCTCACGCAATTCAAGACCAGCTTCTCGCCCATAATAGTGGGATAACACACCAAAAGAGTGACCGTAACCAAAAGAGCGGTATTGCAGTAAATCATGTTCTAAATACATTTGGTTAAGCTCTGCAGCGATATCCGAGCACTTATTTCCCGCGATCAGTAACGCTTTACCGCGATCGTGGATCGCACAGTTAATCTCCCACATGCGCAAGTGATCATCACTGACTTCTCCTGCAAATAGAGTGCGCTCTAGCGCCACGTAATAACCTGCCACCATCGGAAAACAGTTTAATGATAATATGTCGCCGCGCTCTATAACACGGGAGGTGACTGGATTGTGAGCACCATCGGTATTTAACCCTGACTGAAACCAAGTCCAAGTATCTAATAGCTCTGAGTCAGGCCACACTTTGGCGATCTCGCGAACCATTGTTGCGGTGGCATGCAAGGCAACTTCCACCTCACTCACGCCTATCGCTGCGGCTTCTACACAGGCAGCTCCACCAATGTCAGCAATGCGTGTCATTTTGGTGATATGGGCGATCTCTTCAACTGACTTTATCATGCGCAAGCGCATAGCAGCACTGGCCACATCGACAAATTCTATTTCTGGGAATGCCTGCTTGAGTCGCGTCAGTTGCTCTAAAGTGCAGTGATCGAACTCAATCCCTAAGCGTTTAACGCCAACAGTTAATTGCTTTATGGCTTTAAAAAAATTGTCTTTTTGCCAGTCTGTATAGGTAATATTTTCCCCTCTAGTACGGCGCCATGGTTGCCCGCCATCAATTCCAGCACTCACGCTGGTGACATTGTCTTGGTCGATAACAAGCCCGTAGTTACGGCCAAACTGACAGTAGACAAAGTCTGCGTAGTAACAGATATTGTGATATGAACTAAACAGCACAGCATCGATTTGGGCACTCATCATATGGCCTCTTATTTGACGGTGCCGTCTTTGCATTTCATTTTTGGAAAAGGTACCACTGGCTTTTTCACCATTATTGGCAAAACTCTGGATCGACGGCATTTTCATATTGAGCTCCTCAAAGGGATGAATTGAACTGTATTTAATACCGTCTTGCGCAGTGGATCAAACGAGAGATTTTCAACCATTCGTTGAATTAATTTCATCGAAATTTTATACTTAAACACACTCTATTAAACAGTGAAACAGATATGCGCAGCCTACCTAATGACTTACCTCTTAAAGCGTTGTATACCTTTACCGTGGTGGTCCACTACAATAATTTTCAAGAGGCGGCCAACCGCTTGTTTATCACACCTTCTGCCGTCTCTCATCAAATCAAAAATTTGGAAAACTGGTTTGGCCGCAAACTTTTTATTCGCCGTGGCAATCAATTACAGTTACTTACTGAGGGCCAACAATTAGCGACGAGTTTAGCGCATTCATTTGGCGATATTAGCAACGTATGTCACGCTCTAAAGCAGCAGAGTGAGCGCGGAAAATTGGTGATTGCCGCCATTCCCTCTGTCGCCACTTGCTGGCTTATTCCACGGTTGAATAATTTTCAACAAAGGCATCCCGATATTGAATTGCATATCACCTATGCAATGCACAACAAAGCGCTTGATTTTAATCAAATAGACCTCGCATTTATCTACGCCGATCGTCCGCCTGCTATAGAGGGAGTGAATGCCGAGCGTTTTCGTAGCGGCGCCAGTTATCCGGTGTGTAGCGCATCATTTAAAGCCAGCCAAGTAGACACTGTTGATATTGCAAAAGCCCCTTTGTTACAAGATAGGAATATGAAAAACGCTTGGCAATTGTGGTTTGACAAAGCGGGGATAGCCGTCGCCCAAAGCGAGAGGGGCTTAGCCTTTGATGATTTTAATTTACTGCGATCCGCAGCTCTGGCGGGCCAAGGTATCGCCCTATGCGCAAAAGCACTCATTGAAGATGATCTACAGGCACAGCGCCTTGTGCAATTATCGGATATTCCGGTGGCGACTGATAGCGGTTACTATTTACTGCAAAAGCCCACAGGAGATCAGGCACATGTACATAGCCAAGTCTTTAGAGACTGGGTGTTTGAACAGCAATAAGCCAATTGTCAGATTGGCACTATCAAGCATTTCATATCAAATACCCGATGAAATAAGCTTTATCCCGATAATCAACAACATGGTTAGGATTATATTCATAAACAACTTTTGATCAATTTTTTGCTGTACCACTAAGCCCAGCTTTACCCCTAGCCAAGCAAAAGGTGCCAATAGTGTACCGAGTAATAAATTATCCAGGTTTAGCTGCCCCAAGGTCGCGTAAGGCAATAATTTAATTATATTAATAGTGGTAAAGAAATAGACTGCCGTGGCCAGATAATCTTCTTTGGTCAATTTTAAAGGCAGTAGATAAAAATTGACCGGAGGTCCACCAGCATGGGCAATAAAACTCGTCAAACCACCCACTAAAGCACAAAATCGACCGATATTAGGGTGCGCGGCAGTATTGAGCGAAATCCCTTTAAGTAACCCCCAAAGCGCAAAAACCACTGACATGACACCTAACGACAGCATCAATATTTCTTCATTAAAAAAATCGTAGAGCAGGTAACCTGCGCCGATGCCTGCAGCCCCTGCCGGCAATAACAATTTGAGTATATCGTTGCGCTGCTGCCCCCACCACGCTTTAATACTGAGAATGTCCATAAATATGAGTAGCGGCAGCATCACTGCCGCCGCGCGTAGAGCACCTATTTCCAACGCCATTAAAGGCACCGCGATGACACCTATACCACCGGCAAAACCTGATTTAGAGATCCCGGTAATTAATACCGCGGGTATTGCCAACAACCAGAATACATATGTCTCTTGCATTACTACTCACAAAATAAACAACGCCGCGAATGCGGCGTTGTATGGTTTTAATCGCTAGCCACTACGTATTGTTTTTGCACGCCTAAACCATCGATTCCCAATTCTATTCGATCATTTACTTGTAAATATACGGATGGGTTTTGCCCCATACCTACACCTGGCGGTGTACCTGTGGAGATGACATCTCCCGGCTGCAAACTCATAAATTGCGAAAGATAAGCGACAACGTGGGCCACACCATACACCATTGTATTGGTATTGCCATCTTGATAGCGTTGGCCATTCACTTCTAAATACATGCTCAGCGCTTGTGGATCCGGTATTTCATCACGCGTGACTAACCATGGTCCAATCGGACCAAAAGTATCACATGACTTACCTTTCACCCACTGTCCTGCGCGCTCTAATTGAAATTCACGCTCAGATAAGTCATTTACCACACAATATCCAGCAACATAATCTAGGGCATCAGCCTCGTCTATGTATTTAGCTTCTTTTCCTATTACCACACCCAGTTCAACTTCCCAATCTGTCGCATTAGACTTTCGGGGAATTTGCACATTGTCGTTTGGCCCCATAATGGCAGAGGTCGCTTTAAAAAAGATCACTGGCTCTGGCGGCACATCCATTCCCGATTCCGCCGCATGATCTGAATAGTTCAATCCTATGCAAATAAACTTACCGACATTTCCCACACAGGCGCCAATACGCACATTAGCATCTACAGCTGGCAAAGTAGAAAGCTGTACATCCGCTATTTTTGCCATGCTTTCATCGCTTAAACCCGCTGCAGAAAAATCCGTAATATGCGCCGACAAATCACGAATAACACCGCTTTCGTCCAAAATTCCTGGTTTTTCACTGCCTTTCTCACCAAAACGTAATAACTTCATAAACAACCTCAAACACTGGACTTAAACAGTCCGAGAACGCCTCTAAACGAGGACTACATCCGAATATATGATGATTTTGGCTATGCCTAACTCATCACCCTTAAATTATCCCTGTAAAAACAAACTCATAAGTTCTTTTTTTTCATAAGCGCTTTACTATTTTTAGCTAAATCTGATTTGGCTCAACTCTTTTGAGATTAACCCTTTAGCTGACCCAGCCGCCATCAATAATATGCGCCTGTCCTGTTGTGTAAGCACTTTCGTCACTGGCTAAATAAGTGACTAAAGCCGCAATTTCCTCACTACTACCTAAGCGACCAATCGGCTGTCTGGAAACAAAATCTTGCAGTGCCTGCTCATAATTACCCGTCTCTTTCAAACGCTCATGCAATGAGGGGCTATCAACCGTTCCCGGACAAACCGCATTAACGCGAATACCTTGAGTGATATAATCTGCCGCAATAGACTTTGTTAACCCAATCACCGCCGCTTTACTCATGGTATAGGCAAAACGGTTGGGAATTCCTTTCACACTGGAGGCAATCGAGGACATATTGACGATTGAGCCATTGCCTGCTGCTAACATTCCCGGTAGGAATGCCTGTATCATTCTATACATCGCCTTTACATTGAGATTAATGGCAAAATCGAAATCGCTCTCTGAACACTCTAAAATATCCCCTGCATGAACGACTCCCGCACAATTAAATAACACATCGATAGCGCCTATCTGCTCAGCAAAGGCAGCCACTGCATGTGCATCCGTGACATCTAATACATAAGTTTCAACACCCGACATACTGGCAAGCGACTGAGCATTGATATCCGTCGCGATCACTCGTGCTCCCTCTGCAGCGAACTGCAGTGCACTCGCCCGACCAATCCCCTGCCCTGCAGCAGTCACTACACAAGTTTTTCCTTTTAATCTCATCGCATTATTTCCATTAGTTGCGGCAAAAAAGCCTATAAATTATAAAATTTCTGTGCATTAAGCCCATAAATTGCGGCGCGCTCAGACTCACTCAATTTTTTAAGCAGCTGCTCACTGACATCGCACCATTGCTGGTAGTTAGCAGCTAAATTTAGCACAGGCCAATCACTTCCCCAGATTAATCTCGTAGTACCAAAGCAAGCTAATAAATGATCCACATAGGGCTGTAATTGTTTTACCGACCACTGACCGCCCGCCTCTGTCAATAATCCGGATAATTTACAATAGCTGTTGCTGTCAGCGGCGATTGCCGCGATATCTCTCGCCCAACTCGCAAACTCGCCCTTTTCAATATCAGGTTTTGCGGCGTGATCAATCACCACTGACAGGCCGGGATAGCGATCAATAAATTGTTTGAGTACCGGTAGCTGATGCTTTAACACTAAAGCATCAAAGCACAGCTGCTGCTCAATCATATACTCTATGGCGTCAGTCAGTTGCGGTTTTAGTAACCAGTCAGGCTCTGCTATATCCTGAACCATAGGACGCAGCCCTTTCAGCAAGCAAGCAGAGCCGCTGCGCCCTGCTTTTGCGTATAACTGCAGTGATTGTATTTGCCCAACCCCTTGACTTGACTCAAAATCTACCCAGCCAACAACCCCTGCAACAAAGTGATTATATTTGGCAATGTCTAATAAAAAGCGGCTTTCATTGAGGCTGGCTGCCGCTTGTACCAACACTGTTTTATCGATTTTATGAACCGTTAACAAAGGCTCTAGTTGCTCGGGCCCAAAATCCTGATAGATAGCAGTTAATGAGGCTGTCAGCCATGGGTACTCTTTGCGCTGCAGTTGCCAAAAATGCTGATGAGCGTCCACTTTCATTGCTGCGCGCCTTGCTCTTTACTGGACCTGACGACCCCTTTTGTGAGTATCACATTGCCATAAAGTCGTGATTCTGTCGTGCTCACAATCAGATAAGCTTGTTTCGCTCTGGCGTAGAAATCAAACCTTGGTAAGCCTTCAATCACCACTGCACACGGCTGTGCACTATCGATAATACGTTGAAACTCGGCACAGATTGGTGGCACCCTTGTTGGATGATCAACCACTTGCATAGTGTGTACCGCACAAGGGACAAAATCATCGAGCACCAACACCGACATCACTGCCTCAAGTACCCGGGTAGCGCTATTACCCTCCAAGGTAACAAGGTTATTGGCGTGACTCTGCGCGGGGTAATTACCATCGACAATCACTAACTCATCACCATGGCCCATCGCGCGCAAATGGTACAACAACTGTGCAGACAGTAACGGATCTATATTTTTTAACATCTAAGCTCCTTTAAAGCTGTGTTTGTATTACGCATCGCTTCCATGAATAAAAATTCCTAGGGCAGACTCATCGCTCTAACCAGTGTTCACCGCCGGGTGTGTGGAATAAATTTTTGAAATTTTAGGCGATGCTTAATTCAACTCGATTATATTGGCGCATTCGGGTGCAATAAATGGTTGTCTTTGAGCACTTTCCACAATGCAGGATCAATCGGTGACTTCATATTCAAGCAGTTACGGATCACCTCTGACGCGGATTGTCCGCCCGGAATGACACTGACCACACTTGGATGCAGCATAGGAAAGGCAATAGCCGCTTGCGCCAGTGACACCTGAAATCTCTGACAGATATCCTCTATGGCTTGCACTTGCTGTTTTATATTTTGCGGCGCCAAGGCGTAATTATATTTAGCGTCGGCAATGGCACCGGTTGCCAAAATGCCTGAATTAAAAGGCCCCCCCAACACAATACCGATGCCTTTTTCTTCGCATAGCGGTAAAAATGAATTGAGTGCTTCTTGTTCTAGCAGCGTGTAGCGCCCCGCCAGCAAAAACAGATCAAACTCACCCAGTTTGGCCATCTTTTCACAGACTTGCCATTCATTTACGCCCACACCTATTGCACTGATATCCCCACTATCACGCAACTCGCAGAGCGCTCGATAACCGCCTTCCATGACTTCGTCTACCCGTCTATCTGATGCTTCTTGCGAGCCGTGGGTAAAAACGTCTACATCATGAATATAAACGATGTCTAATCGATCTAATTTAAGCCTCTGTAAACTCTGCTCTAACGAGCGCATCACTCCCTCGTAAGAGTAGTCATACACTATTTTTTTGCGCGGTACACCGACAAAGGCCCCTGCGTTAACCTCCTCTTGTGAACAGGGCTCTAACAAGCGCCCTACTTTGCTGGAGACTAAGTAGCTATCACGGGGAATATTGGCAAAAAAATCAGCGAGACGCGTTTCTGATAATCCATGACCGTACTGTGGTGCTGTATCGTAATAGCGGATACCGTTACTCCAGGCCGCCTGCAACGTCTGCCTTACTTCTACTTCACTGAGCACCCGGTACAAATTCCCCAGCGGTGCACAACCAAAGCCCATCGCGCTAAAATCAATGGCATTGCCCTTTGCAGTTTTAAAGCAATTTCGTCTCATATAGCCTCGCTTTGTACATATTCTCTGATCCGTATTTGAGATTCGCTATCAAACAAATACACTCTGTTAGAGGTGATTTTAATACTCACCGTAGCACCGATATTTGACTCGTAATCCGCACTCATGCGCACTACAACTTGAGCGTTTGATAACTCATCGACAATAGAGCAAGTCACAATGGTTTCATCGCCTGTAAGCTCTATCGAGTAAATAGTTGCTGTTATTTCGCCCGCTTCCTCCACAATGGTAATGTCTTCAGGTCTTACGCCTAAAATAGCCGTTGGGTGATCGCCCATTTCTGGGCAGCTGTATTGACAAGCTTGTGAATGAAATACACCGCGCTTAATCTGACCACGAAGAAAGTTCATCTGCGGCGAACCAACAAAACTGGCGACAAATAAGTTGGCGGGATCATTATAAATTTCGCGCGGAGGTGCCAGCTGCTGCACAACGCCTTCATTAATCACCGCCACTTTATCAGCTAAGGTCATCGCTTCAATTTGGTCGTGGGTGACATAGACGGTAGTCACCGCCAACAACTTTTGTAAATGCTTCAACTCAGCGCGCATTTGGCTGCGTAACTGGGCATCTAAATTAGACAGCGGCTCATCCATCAAGAACAATTTCGGACGGCGCACCATGGCTCTGGCTAGTGCTACTCGCTGGCGTTGTCCTCCCGACAGCTGCTTTGGATAACGATCTAAATAGGGTTCTAAATGAACCGCCTGGGCTGCTTTTAGGATCGCGGAATCGCGCTCTTTTTCAGGGACCTTGCGCATTAACAAGGGATAGCCAATGTTTTGCGCCACACTCATATGTGGATAGAGCGCATAAGATTGAAACACCATCGCGATGTCTCGGTATTTGGGCAGAACGTTAGTAACATCTTGATCTTGAATATACACTTGCCCGCAAGTGGCACTTTCCAAACCCGCGACAATGCGTAATAACGTTGTTTTACCGCAACCAGAAGGACCTAACAGTACCAAAAACTGTCCCTCCTCAATCGTCAAATCTACCCCTTTAACAACCTCCGTTGAACCGTAGCTCTTACGAATATCGGTCAATTTAATGCTCATCTTGTTATTCCTTTTGCATCATTATTCTTATTTTTTTAAAAACTTATCTAACTTTGAACACTTAACTCGCTGCTATAAGCTTGTAGCTTTTAACCCGTAACTCGCAACTAAACATCTACCCCTTCACCGCTCCGGTTAACTGCCCCTTATTAATTAACTTGCCAATGAAACCCGCCGCAATTAATACCGGGATAATCATCACCACAATGAGCACCGACATATACCACCACTGCGGCCCACGCGTAGCATTTTGCGCCGCCACCATTAATGGCATTGTCTGCGCATCGGCAGTGGAGAGAAACAGCGCCAGTAAATACTCGTTCCAAGAGAGAATCAGTATCAACATGGTGGTTGCCGCCAAGCCAGGTTTGGCTAGCGGCAAGTAAATGGTTAAAAATACGCGCATTCTAGAGGCGCCATCCAACATCGCGCTCTCCTCTAGGTCGACGGGTATTTTGGCAAAGAAATCGCGCATCAACCACACCGCGATTGGCAAGTTGACCGCCATATAAGTAACAATCAAAGCAAAGTGTGTGTCGAGCAAACCCAGTTGCTGAAACATAATATAGATAGGCAGTACTGAGACCACCGGCGGCATGATCCGCTGGGAAATAATCCAGAAGAGAATGTCATTGTTTCCTAGCGAGCGCCTAAAATAGCGACTAAAAGACAGTACAAAAATAACAAACAGTGCCGCGCCAATACTCAGCGATAGCTGCCAACTCATCCCCACGGTCACGGTGAGATATACCACCAGCGCCACAGCAGCGATAAAAGCAATAATACTGCCAAGCTTTGGTTTGTATTCAATACGGGTCAATGCGTAAGCCGACATAGAACCGATAAAGACCGCCAATACTGTACTGATAGAGGCAATAATGATCGAGTTAAGATACGGCCTTAAGGTGTCACGGCCTAGGTCGATAAAAATATATTCCCAGGCATGCAGCGAAGGTTTAAAGTCAATAAAAGGTAGATAAAACGGTCCATCGGACACTTGAATCGGCAATTTAAAAGAGGTGATAAATAACCAATACAGGGGAAACAACACCACAAAACTCCAGCACAATAAAACACTGTAGGTGAATATTTTCTTTAACGGCGACATGGACTGCACATCTTTAGGCTCGGTCAACCTCTGCCAGAAACTGCTCTTTGGGACACTCATCTTGAATTCTCCTCTGCTCTTAACCAAATGCCAATTAGTTAGCGCCTTTGGCCACTGTGCGCTGACCGATAAAATTAAAGAAGGACACACACACCACCACCGCGACAAATAGCAGCGAGTAACCCACCGCCGCTGAGCCACCTAAATCTTGCGTGCGCCAGGCAATAAAAGAGTGCAATGTCATAGACTCGGTGGCGATACCTGGGCCACCATTGGTCAATATATTCGGTAAATCGATGATTTTGAAAGCCTCTATTAAACGAATAAGCACTGCTGTAGCCGCCACAGGTGCTATTGCGGGAAAAGTAATATCTTTAAACACCCGCCAGCTACCGGCACCATCTAACTGCGCCGCTTCCACTTGTTCTTTGGGCTGGTTTTCAATCGCCGCCAACAACACCATAAACAAGAAGGGAATCCACTGCCAAGAATCTCCTATTAGCACCACCCATCGCGCTAACCAAGCATCTGCTGCCCACGAAAACTCTGCCAGCCCAAAAGCCGACCAAATGGGCGAAAAAGGCCCTTGAGACATATCCATCAGCATTCTAAAGGCATAGGCAATACCGACCGGCGTCACCATAATTGGAATGAAAAAAGCCATCCGAAAAAAATGTTTTCCACGTATTTTTTGAGCACAGAGCAACGCCAACCCCAGTGCTATAAAGAACTGAATGGCCACCCCAGTAAATACGTAAAAAAGCGTCACCATCAAGGAGCCGGGGTACCCAGTACCGTTGAGTACACTAAATGCGAGTAGCGTTAAAGCCAGCAACACCGCGACTGTGATTGCACGACCAACACTGCCGATAACTGACACTTTCGCGCTGCGCAAGTAACGCACTATCCAATAGCCAAATCCCACTGCGAGAAATGCGACAATCAGCCATTCCCAAAACAGGATATCTCCCATGGTTCCCAGAAAATGATATTGCTGAGAGCCTGAAAATAGTTTTTTAAAATTACGTATCCCAACAAACTTAAGCTCAAAGCCACCCGAGATTAATTTAAAGCGTGACAGTGATAAATACGCGGATAACAACAGCGGATATATCGCTAAGAATAAAATGATGAGTACGGTGGGAAGTATCAGTAACTGCGGTGTTAACTGATCAAGGCGTTGCGCAAAGCCCTGCTTGGGTTGGTTGTGAGACATAACTATCCTCTAAAAAAACACTTCCAGAAAAACAGCACGCAACGACTGCTAGAATGTAGTCGCGACGTGCCTTGAAAGTGACTACAGACCTAAAGTCGCTTTGTAGAGCTTTAACTGCTCTTCTTTGCCTAGATCTTCGTTGAGTTCATTCCAGCCCTCTTCAATGGCTGCCATCGTTTGATGAACGTCAATCTCACTCGCTAAGAAGCGCGCCAGAGCAGTGTCGAGCACCACTTGTTGATAGTTTTGGTTTTTAGGAATTCGTAAATCTAACATCATATTTGGACTGTTAAGACTATCCTTAATGGCACCTAAGTAGTTTTCAGCCGCCGCTTTGCTCATACCCGCTTCCAACCAACCGTTAATGTTGCCAAATTGCGATAGACGATAAGGGTTAAAACCGGTCGCGCCTATTGTCACATCCTTGTTGGACTGAGCGGGTTGCGATACAAACGAGAAATACTCATACGCCGCTTGCTTAACTTTATCATCAGCCGCGGCGTTAATACCGCCAGACCAACCGCCAAAAGCAGCGTAAGGGGCACGATTGACCCCATCTACAGCATGTGGACAGCTAGTCGCTGTGCACTCTTCTAATTTACCCGTTTCACGGTTCAATATTTTTGTTGAACCTGGCAGCATCGATGCACCCACTTTATCGATGACTTTTGACGAACTTGGGTCGATCGCCAGCGTGCCTACATCGCCCCAGTCTATAGTCAGTGCACAGCGTCCAGCAGTAAATAAGCCACGTGTATCGCCCACATCAAGATTGATTTCATCAGCCGGCGCGTAGTTACTGGTCTCTTTATAGATATTTAAAGCGGCAGCAAATGCGTCATTGTTAACTAGCGGTTTCATATCTTTTGTATCAAAGAAGGCCCCTTGGGAAGTTCCCTGCCCCTGTAAATAGCCGCCGGCAATTGACATCACTGCCCAATAAGCTTGAGCGTTGCGCTTTTTCGAGATACAAGATCCGTAATCGGCCTTACCATCACCATTCATGTCTTTACCGTTGACCGCTTTAGCGACACTCAAATACTCATCCCAAGTTTTAGGCGGTGCTAAGCCAGCCTCTTTGAGCACATCGGTACGGTAGTAAATCATGTGAAAATCACCATCCAAGGTCAACAGGTAAGTCTTACCCTGATACTGGGTGGAGAATGAGCGAAAGAACGGGCTGATATCACTTTCTTCCAAAGCTTTGTCTGCCGCCACTTGCGCACTGATATCTTGCAAATAACCAGGATCGGCATAATCGACCACCCACTGCGGGGCAAACACTGCGGCATCGACACTGTTGGTGCCTGTTGCAAAATCGGTTAAAAGCTTAGTGTATAAATCCGAGAAAGGTACGGTAATAATATTCACCGTGGCACCCGTTAATGCTTTGAATTCAGGCGCGTGACGCTGCAGCGGCTCAGCAATTTGCGGTCCGGTAAACGTCATCACGTTGACAGTCACACCGTCAAATTTTTTCGCCAGCGCAGTATTGGCGCCAAGGGCCAGTGTCACCGCGCAGGCAGCGGCAACACCACCGGCTATTTTACTTAAATTGAATTTCGGGACATGCTTTAATAATCTCATGGTTTGTCTTCTCCACTTTTATATTTATTATGGGAATTACCTCCCTGTCGATAGTCTCAAAAAGGGGCTTAGCTCAACAACACTGGGCTAACAATCGACTCAAATGCTCATTGATGACAACCCCATCCTATTGATGGGCCGACCTTGTGATCATTCGTCGATTTTCACTTTCACTGTTCTCGCTACCTTTCCGACATCCTCTTAAATCCCCGATAGCCAATCGCGCCAGTTTAATCGGGGGTATTAGTCTGCAAACAACTCAGGTTGTTCACTAAACATAATATCAATCAGAGCAACCACCTTACTCACGTGCACAGTCATGGCTTTTGCAGCGCCATCCCCATCACTGTTTCTTAGTGCATCGCAAATTGCCTTGTGCTCTAAATAAGTATCTTCTGGTCTGCCTGGTTCTGACAACTGTAATTTACGCACTCTTGCTAGCTGAGCGTAAGCACCTTCAATCACTCTGCGCAATCGGCTGAAGCCGGTAAATTCACACAGTAACTGATGAAACTCTTCATCCAATTGGTAAAAAATTTCATAGTCATTTTCAGCTAATGACATCTTTTGATAGCGTACATTGCGGGTTAATGTACTGAGCATTTCGTCGCTGTGATGCTCAGCCACTTGCCGGGCAATAGCGACTTCTAATGCCTGGCGAATGAAAGCACTTTCTTTTACATCGCTAATACGTATTTTGCTAACGTAGGTGCCACGCTGCGGGAAAACATCCACCAATCTATCTTCTGCTAGCTTAGCAATCGCCTCACTAACGGGGGTTCGCGACACCCCCAATGCCTTGCCGACATCTTCTTTTACAATGGCAGTACCTGGAGTTAAATCTAGATCGACGATGGCATTGAGTAATATTTCGTACACTTGTACAGAAAGCACTTTGTTGCGATCAATAGTGGCGCTGTGTAAAAAACTTAGGGGCATATTAAATATCTTCCAGTCCAGTTGCTAACATGTTAGTGTGCTAGCATGTATTTAGTCAAGGTTATTTTTTGCACAACCCTAATCACATTATCAAATAACCTTGAGGCTTAATGACAGCCATTTTCAGACCTTTAGGGCCGAGATTATTCCTGGCTTCTCAGGATAATAATGACAAGGAGAGTTCTGCATATTGTAACCGGCGAAGATAAAACAGGGAAAAACCAAATACACAGTATTCTTAGTGCTCTGGGAGCGCAGCTGCTAAATGGGTTTTTAACGCCATATTATCGAACGTTTAGTTATGCGATCTCCCATAGGGATTATATCAATGCAAAAAAACATATTGCGCTTGCATAGTGAAGACAACGTCGCTGTTGCCCTCAGTACACTTGAACTGGGTAGCTGTGTCGATCAAGAAACCGCCGTTTACACGCAACGAACTGTCCCAAAAGGCCATAAAGTCGCGCTCAAAGACATTCTACAAGGCCAGCCAATTCGCAAGTACAATCAAATTATCGGTTTTGCCAATTGCCTCATCACGGCTGGTTCACACGTGCATGTACACAACTGTGAAATGGGCGAGTTAACACTGGATTATGCCGTGGGGAGGGCCGTACAGCCGGTCGCTAGCATAGCGCCACAACACAGACGTACCTTTATGGGCTATCTGCGCAAAAACGGTAGAGTAGGCACCCGTAACTACATCGGCTTGATTGCCTCTGTTAACTGCTCAGCCACAGTGGTGCGCTTCATCGCCAATCACTTTAGTCAATCAACTGCTTTAGCTGACTATCCAAATATAGACGGTGTGGTTGCTATACATCACGGCGGGGGTTGCGGCATGGCCAACAGCGGTGAGGGGTTTGACAACTTACAGCGTGCGCTCGTCGGCTATTCTCAACATCCTAACTTTGCCGCCGTACTGCAAGTTGGCTTGGGCTGTGAAGTGATGCAGTTAGGTGAAATAAACCCGAGTGATAAACAAGCGGTTGTAAAAAAAATGACCATCCAAGCTACCGGTGGTACTTCAAAAACAATTGCCGCGGGCATTCAAGCAGTCACCGATATGCTCGATGAGGCCAACAGTTTCAAACGCCAACCCCTGCCAATCAGTGAGCTCACTTTAGCCCTGCAGTGTGGCGGATCAGACAGTTATTCCGGTATTACCGCCAACCCTGCCCTGGGCAGAGCGGCAGACTTGTTAATCGAGCAGGGAGGCACCGCTGTACTCTCCGAGACATCAGAAATTTTTGGTGCAGAACACTTACTCACTGCTCGGGCCGTCAATGAGCAAACCGCTAACAAGGTGATTGAGCGCATCGCATGGTGGCGCGATTACACCACTAAAAACGGCGGCAATATGAATAACAACCCCTCGCCGGGTAATATCGCCGGTGGCTTAACCACTATTTTAGAGAAATCGCTCGGCGCTGTGGCTAAAGGCGGCAATACGCCCCTGCAAGATTTTTACTTATACGCTGAGCCGATCACCAAAAAAGGTTTTGTCTTTATGGACAGTCCAGGATTTGATCCTTGCTCGGTCACAGGACAAGTAGCATCGGGCGCCAATATTGTCTGCTTTACTACGGGGCGTGGTTCCGCTTTTGGTTTTAAGCCGGTCCCCTCCATTAAACTTGCCACCAACAGCGAAATGTTTAACTTTCAAGAAGAAGATATGGACATCAACTGCGGTGATATCATCGATGCCAACGTCAGTATCGAGCAAAAAGCCGCGCAGATATTTGAGTACATCATCGCGATTGCCTCAGGTGATCAGTCCAAAAGCGAGGCACTGGGCTATGGCGACAGTGAATTTGTCCCTTGGCAAATTGGGGCTGTCATGTAAGATGGCCCACAGAAATAATTACTATACAAAATGAAGAGGTTATCATGAGTAAAGTTCTCAACTGGGGCATTCTCAGCAGCGCTAAAATTGCCCGTGTACACGTCATTCCCGCTCTGCAAAAATCAACATCCCTGAAAGTGGCAGCGATCGCTTCGCGCAGTGAAGGCGCCGCCCAAGAAATCGCCAAGAGCCTCAATATTAGCAGTGCATACGGCAGTTATGAGCAGCTGATTGGCGACCCAAATATTGATGTCATCTACAACCCTCTGCCAAATCATTTGCACGTACCACTGACCATCGCCGCCCTACAGGCCGGTAAACATGTGCTCTGTGAAAAACCGCTTGCCCTGACTGCGTCTGAAGCGCAACAGTTGCTAGCAGCGAGTCAGCAAAGCGGCAAATTAGTGGAAGAGGCTTTCATGGTACGCTCTAACCCTCAGTGGCAATGGGTGCGTGAACAAATTAACAATCAACGTATTGGTAAACTATGCGCCATTCAAGGGGCTTTTAGCTACTTCAATAACGATGCCAACAACATTCGCAATCAGGCGGATATTGGCGGTGGCGGCATCTATGATATAGGCTGCTACTTGATTAATACTTCGCGCTTTGTCACCGGCGAAGAGCCCTGCAGAATAGCCGCCGTCATTGACCGGGACCCCGACATGAAAACCGATCGGTTGGCATCCGCTATCATGGTTTTTCCCAGCGGAGTACAGATGACTTGGCTGTGCTCAACCCAGCTAGCGGCCTATCAAAGAGTGAGTTTACTGGGGAGCACAGGCCGCATTGAAGTGCAAATTCCCTTCAATGCACCCAATGATAGTGAGAACTTAGTCTCTATCGATGATGGCTCTGACCTCAGTGGTGCTAGCTTGCAACGCCAGAGCTTCCCTGTGAGTGACCAATATCAATTACAGGCGGATAATTTCTGCGCGGCGATTCACGGTGAGCGCCCGCAACTAAATCCATTAGATGACTCAATCGCCAATTTGAAAGTGATTGATGCCATCTTCAGTGCCGCCAAAACAGGCCAGTGGGTCGAGCTATAAAGTAGTTGATGCACGCGGCTGTTACAGCGTTTTAGCCAAACGCTGATAGCCGCGGCGCAGCAGTTCTGGCACGCAACCAGCCCGCCTAAGAATAATTGGATAGCTCAATACAGGAAATGGTTTTCTCAATTCCTTCTATCTCACGAATATCATCGACAAGTTGGTCCAATTCACAACTGGCCTCAACACTTAGCTCCACTATTAAGTCATAAATACCACTGACCGACTTAATCCCGCTAATTTGCGGGATTTTCTGTAGTTCTTTAATCACCCGTCTGGATACACCCGCGCGCAAGTTGATTAACATCTGCGCTTTTAATATGCGTCGCTGATACTGTTGATCAAACTCTATGGTAAATTTTTTAATTACCCCGCGTCGCTCCAGCGCCTCTATGCGGTTTTGCACGGTAGTGCGTGACACCCCAAGCTGCTTTCCCAGTGAGACGACACTTTCACGGGCATTCGCTTGTAGTAGCGCAATTAAATGCTTATCTCTAGCGTCCAATTCCATGGCACCTCCCAAGTAATGCATAATGACCAACTATTCTTGCATATTGTAACAAATAACCTTGCATTATCGCACAATGCTGCATTGTTTGTGAACTTAAGCCTTCGTACAATTTCCTTAACTTGCAAACACTGAACCTAAGATAAGAGGGCTAAACCATGAGCCATATCGCATACCGACAAGGCCAAATGCACATAGAAGACCTTGCCATAGAGACATTAGCCGAACGCTACCCCACTCCTTTCTACTGCTATAGCGCAAATGCTATACGTCAGCAGTTCAAAAACTTTTCGTCGGCTTTCGCCGATTTGCCGGCACTGATTTGCTACGCACTAAAGGCAAACTCTAATCAAGCAGTGCTCAGCTTACTGGCTAAATTAGGTGCCGGTGCCGATGTTGTATCGCAAGGCGAACTGCGCCGTGCGCTAGCGGCCGGCATTAGCAGTGACAAGATTGTTTTCTCAGGTGTGGCCAAAACCGCAGCGGAAATCCGCTATGCACTATCGCAAAATATTTTGTGTTTTAATGTTGAATCCATCACAGAACTGCAGCAGATTTCAGAGATTGCGCAAACCGAGCGCCAGCAGGCGAATATATCCCTGCGCATCAATCCCGATGTCGATGCCGGTACACACGCCAAGATTTCGACCGGCAAAAGTGACAATAAGTTTGGTATTCCCTATCTCGATGCACTAGCCGCTTATCAACTGGCCAAGACATTACCCGCTATCAACATTCGCGGTATCGATATGCATATTGGTAGCCAAATCAGTACCGTCAGTGCGTTTGATAGTGCTATTGAACGGTTGATTGCGCTTATGGAGCAATTGGCAGCGCTCGATATTACCCTTGAACACATAGATTTTGGCGGCGGCTTAGGTGTCACATACGCTGATACCGATCAGTCGGAGCAGGCATTACTGGCACAGTACAGCTCAGTTATTCACAAGCACGCTGCGCGACTCAGCTGCAAAATGATCTTTGAACCCGGGCGCTTCATCACCGCCAATGCCGGGGTATTAGTCACCCAGGTTATCCACCTAAAGCCGGTACAACAGAAAACTTTTGTGATTATCGATGCTGCGATGAACGATCTCATCAGGCCAACCCTCTACGATGCTTGGCATAACATCAGCCCGGTAACGCAACCTAGCGTAGACGCCGTCAGTAGCAAGGTTGATATAGTCGGCCCCGTCTGTGAGTCTGGGGATTATCTCGCCCAAGACAGAGAACTACCACCGGTCAATGCGGGCGAGCTACTAGTCGTCCATTCAGCTGGGGCATACTGCGCCGTGGCTTCCAATACTTATAACAGCCGCCGGTTAATTGCTGAAGTACTGGTTGATGATGACAAAGAGCATCTGATCCGCCCCAGTCCTAGCTATGAGCAAATGATCGCTTTAGATTCAGTGCCGCAGTGGATCTAGCGGTACTGGCTGTCAGGTGACAGCTAAAGAGCATTTTTAGTACACAAGACACAGAGGCGCTGCACAGTACAATTCAAAAGAACATTTAGTTGTTGTTCTGTGCTTGAGCACCCTCTCAGCGCTTCATTTAAATAATACCAATCAATTGCCCTTTTACCAGCTACAGTCCTATGACCAGCTACTGCGCTGTGAGTTATCTTCCAGACATAAAACGCGCGACTAACGCTAATACAACAAATTGCGAGGAATCAGCAGCTGATGTCGGCTGCGCTTAATGCCTCTCTATTGAACAGCCATACAAGACTAAACGCTGGTCAATAAAATGCTGGTTTCGCTGTTCAATACGCCATCAATGATACGAACTTTACCTAATACTCGGTCAAATTCAGCGAGATTCAACGTCTCAATTTCGGCCATCAAATCCCAATTGCCATTGGTTGTGTGCAATTTGACTAGCTCAGGGATGCCCCGTAAGCGGTGGATTACCTGTGCTGTTGACTTGCCCACCACTTCAATTAACATCACCGCTTTCACTACATCTCGCTCTAACTGTTGGTGTGCACGAATAGTAAAGCCAAGAATCGCGCCAGTGGCCAGTAACCTATCTAAGCGCGCCTGTACTGTTCCTCTTGATACTTTTAATAGCTTGGCCAGTGCTGCAATACTCAAGCGTGCATCCTCGCGCAGCAAGGCGATTAACGCGCTATCTAAAGCATCTATCAAATACGGCTTTCTAGCCGAACTATATCCCTCATCACTTAGCATAATGCACATCCAAACCTAGCAAAATTTACAAAAATAGCACAATTATTACATTTTATAGACATTTTAACTAACAGCTAGCCCACCTAAAATAATCGCTTAATGTAGAGGTTAAATTTTGAGGACAAACGATGAAAGCAAATCCACAAGCCGCTAGCTGCGTAGTGATGATCAGACCGCACCATTTTAGAGCCAACGAGCAAACGCTTGAAGACAACGCTTTTCAGCGCAAAGAAGCAGCTCCAAACAGCGCTCATCAATCGGCACTCGCCTATCAACAAGTCACTAGCATGGTTGAGCGACTGCGTTTGGAAGGTATCGATGTACTGCTATTTGAGGACACTGGCAAAGCGACACCCGATTCAGTGTTCCCCAATAATTGGTTCACCACACATGCGGACAAAAGCCTAGCGGTATACCCGATGTACCCGCAGAACCGGCGTTTAGAGCGCCGCAAAGATATTATTGATTATCTGAAATCATACTACCTAGTGAGCGACTTTTACGATTTCAGCGCGCTTGAGCAGCAACAAACTTATCTGGAAGGCAGCGGTGCTATGGTGCTGGATCAAATCAATAAAACAGCTTATGTCGCCCGCTCAAAACGCTCCCACCCGCAGGCGCTGGCCAACTTCTGCAGCAGCTTAGGCTATCGCGCTATTAGTTTTAATGCCGTAGATCAAAGCGGCGTTGCCATCTATCACACAAATGTCATGATGTGCATCGGCAGTCACTTTGCGTTGCTTGGCAGCGAGATGATTATTGATCCCGCTGAGCGTACAAAGGTGATACAAGCGCTGGTTGACACTGGCCGGGAAGTCATTGAATTGAGCGAGTGGCAAATACAAAATTTTTGCGCCAACGCGCTAGAGCTAAATCCCCCCAATGGCGCTGTATTGGCTCTATCTGAAACGGCGTTTAACGCCTTGCAGCAGAGCCAAAAAGACATCCTTGAGCAATATGTAAAGCTGTTACCTTTAAACGTTAGCGCTCTGGAAAGTGCCGGTGGTTCAGTGCGCTGCATGTTGGCAGGCATTCACTTAGCAGCCCGCAACCACTAACAGCGCTGTTGCAGCCACTGAATAAATAGCCCACTGCAATTGGCTTGTGAGTGATTGGTGGCATAGTATCCCGCATTGGTCGACAACTCGAATCCCTCAATGGCCACTAGCGCTTTTGAGACTAATAAATCATCCACCAAGTTGGCCCAACCCAGTCCGACACCCTGCCCCGTCATCGCCGCTTGAATCAGCAATGTGTAGTTATTAAAGCTGATCACCGGTGAGCTGGCCAACTGATTAGAGCGTCGCGCCTTAAAAAATCGATTCCAATTGAGCCAGTGATGCTCTTGCTCATAATCCAGCGCCAGTAATGGCTGATTAGCCAGCGCTTTATGGCTATTAATTGCCCCGCACTGGGCAGAGTAAGCGGGACTACAGATTGGGTATACTCGCTCTTTAAACAACAAAGTTGCACCGCTATTTATGATTCGTCGCGGCGCTTATAAATATATCTGTTGCGACACCGAGCAACTGTTTGATTTACAAAACGACCCGCACGAGCGCAACAACTTAGTCGATGATCCTGATGCCATGCAAACGCTACAGGCATTTCGCGGCGAAGCTGCCATGCGCTGGGACATTGCTAAAATCACCGCACAAGTTATCACTAGCCAGCAGCGACGTCGCTTTATCGCCAGTGCGCACAAACAGGGAAAGACACCCCTGTGGGACCACCAGCCAATCTTTGATGCCAGCCAAATGTATATGCGCAACCATATCGACTTAGACGACCTGGAAGCCAGCGCCAGATTCCCAAGAGTCAAGGATGAGCTTTGAACCTGTAGCTTGTAGCTTGTAGCTTTGAGCTTTGAGCTGCTAGCTTTTAGCTCAACCTTCTACACACTCAGCGCTTTCTCTTTTATAGCACCCTGCAAGCGATTGGCAAGCAGTAATAAAATACCGGGAATCAGTAACAACATCGCCAGCCAGTTACTGTTTTCCCAACCTATCGCAACAAACAATACCCCCGCAGAGAATGCGCCGATAGTATTGAGTACCGCCACTGCCGATTCATTAACGCCCTGCAATTTATGTTGATCCCCTGGCAGTGATGCCACCATGGCACTGCCGCCGACATAGAGCATATTCCAACCTAAACCAATGCCAATCAACGCCGCCAAAATACCGTTGTAACCACTGCTGTAGATAGCAATTAACATGGCAATTAACATCGCCATATAACCACCAAATATCACCGCTTGCGCCCCTGCCTTAGCAATGATGCGCCCCATGATCAGAGAGGGGGCAAACATAGCGATTACATGACACTGGATGACAAACATAATATCGGCAAACTCAATATTCATCGCATTAAGTTTCATAGAAGATTGCATCATCAACAGCCCCATCAACATATAACCAAATCCCGAGGCATAAATAGCGACATACAAGGGCATGCTCATGACTTTATGATCAGGGTTAACCTTGGCTGAAACAGCACTATTTGCAACCGCGCTGGGTTGATCTTTAGGCACCAGTAATAAAATTAAAAACAACGCAGCGGCGATCACCATAAAGGCCAAATAACTACCGCTAAAAATATAATCTTCAAAGAGTAAGCGGCCACCCCTAGCGATCTGCGGCCCGACAAACGCTGCCACGATTCCGCCGAGCGTGACGATTGAGAGCACTTTCGCTTTATCGCCAGCTGCCACCCCATCGGTCGCCGCAAAGCGAAAGTAAGCAAAAGTACTTAAACTCACCCCGAAAAAAATATGCGCGACCACATTCATGCTAAAAGAGTGCGTGTAAATGGACAGCGCCCCTAAGCCTCCGCCTAGCGCCAAGGTTAAGGTACCCAAAAAGAAAACCGGTTTGCGGCCAAAGCGCTTCATCGCCATGGAAAGCAAGTACGAGCAAAAGATAATCGCGGCAAATTGCGCCCCGTAAGAGAGCGTCGCTAAACTTGCCGTGGGTGCCAGTGATTTACCAACCATTGCAGAAATCGATACAGTGATAACCGCACTGGTTAAAGTCAGTGCTTGGGCCGCACTATAAAGCCATGTTTGAATGCGCATTTTACTTCTCCGAATCTGTCAACGCCGCTGTGACTGCTGCGTCTGCATGTATTTTGGTGGTATCGTACAAAGGTACTGCAGTGTGAGACTGATCAATCAGTAGAGCAATTTCCGTGCAGCCTAAAATTACTGCTTGCGCACCGCGCTTAAAAAGATCATCTACTATCTGCAAATAAACGCCTCGTGAGCATGCCTTTATTTCCCCTAAGCACAGCTCTTGGTAAATGATATCGTGTACTTGCTTGCGCTGCGAAGCATTGGGTACCAACACTTCAATCGCAAACTGCTCACTCAATCTACCTTTGTAAAAATCTTGCTCCATGGTAAAAGCAGTACCGAGCAAACCCACCTTGGTCACGCCATCAGCCTGTAACAAGTGCGCCGTCGCATCGGCGATGTGCAAAATAGGGATATCGATTTGCGCTTGAATTTGCGGTGCCACTTTGTGCATGGTATTGGTACAGATCAGTAAAAAATCAGCACCGGCTGCTGCGACGCTTTTGGCGCTGGCAGCTAAAATTTGCGCCGTTTGCTGCCAGTCTCCCGCGTGTTGTAACTGCTCTATCTGTGCAAAATCGACACTGACCAGCGCAATTTTTGCCGAGTGCAGCCCCCCTAGTTCGGCTTTCACTTTGCTGTTAATCGCCGTGTAATAACTCGCGGTAGACTCCCAGCTCATGCCCCCTAATAAACCTATCGTTTTCACCATTATCTCCCAACCCGTTGACAGCAACTGCCAGAAAAAAGCACGCTATAAAATACAGTTTACACTAGCCAGTAGTATTGGCCTGATTAGCCAAGCCCCTGGACAGCCATCATTTCAAATTCTGCGGCCCCTAGTCTAAGCTGTATGGCTTTGGCATATTCATCTGAATAATAAAACTGCTTGGCATCATTCAATGAGGCAAACTCAACCATCACTACTCGCCTGTGCTCGCTCGGTCCCTCTAAAGAGACAACTTCACCACCTCTGACCAGTAATTTTCCCTTATATTTATCAATGATAGAGGGAGCGATTTGCTGATAACTTTGCAGTTTTTCGGCATCTTTCACGGTAATTTTCATCAATATATAGGCGCTCATAAACTCATCCTGATTCCCAGTAGTTACCGTTGTCTCAATTGCTATCGAGTGTCACACAAGCTATTGTATGACTCAATAAATATATTGTATGACCTACAACTTAAACTTTATTAGTGAGGCGTAACTGTGTGGCTGCCGCAGATTAACGAGCGCAAAATGGGTGCTCAAGAACTGGTTCAATCAATCGAAAAATCCATACTAGATCAAACCTTAGCCGTTGGTGAGCGCTTACCTCCGCAGCGGATTTTAGCCTACAAATTGGGGGTAAACCCCACCACGGTATCCCGTGCTTATCGCCGCGCCGCTGAAAAAGGTTTAGTGGGCGGTCAAATAGGCCGAGGTACTTATGTGCTGGCGCAAAGCAACGTCGCACTCTTTACCCGCTGTCTTTCCCAACAGCAACATGGCGTGATCGACCTATCGATCAACAAACTCGAATGTGATCCTTCACTATTAGCGATCAACCAAGCCATTAATCACGCCAACTTATTTTTAGCAGAAGGTATTTATTACGAGTATATGGGGAAAAGTTTAATCGAGCGCTATCAACTCGCGATTAGCCAGTGGTTAGAGCACAGTCGCCATATATCATTCTCCCCAGAACACATCCTAGCACTGCCTAGCTGCCAGTATGCCATCCACTTTATTTTCAGCCACCAGCTAAAACGCGGTGATGTAGTGATTGTCGAGCAGTACACTGCCCCCGGTATCATCACTGCCGCTAAACAGCACGGCTTACGGCTATTTAGCTGTAAATGTGATGAGCAAGGTTTACTTCCACAGGCATTAGATTCCATTCTCAAGCAAACCAACAGTCGCACACTCATCACAGTTCCCTCCAATCAGTCGCCGATGGGGACCACGCAATCACAGCAGCGGCGCAAACAGCTTGCGAACATTATCATCCAGCATAATTTGCTGGTGATTGAGGAAGACATCTACGGTATGTTCGCTAACCCTGCTCCTCTGTCTAAGTATGCGCCTGAGCACTGCCTGTTGCTGTCCGGTTTTAGCAAGTGTTTAAGTGGCGGTCACAAAGCTTCGTTTATCGCCTCTAAACACCCGTTAATGGCAAAACTTGCTGAACGAGTGATCGAAACTATTTGGTTGGTGTCAGCCAGTGCCGCCAGTCACATTATCACCGCCATTGAAAATCAATACTTGGACAAAGCCATCGCACATGTTGCCAGCTCTAATGCTGATAAAAACGCCATTCTAGGAAAAATCTTGGGTGTCACACTCAATTTAAATAGCCCCCATCACTGGATTGCAAGCTCTGCTGAATTTATCCAGCAAGCGGCAAGTGCTGGGGTTATTTTGGCGCACAGCGATCATTTTGGGGTCGATAATAAGAGCAAGCAAGTGCACTACCGTATCGGGGTAAATGGCATCAGTATCGAAAAAGTAAAGCAGGCGGCGATTATTTTGGCGGGGATTAAGGTGTGAGTTGGAAAGTTGGAGTATTAATCAGCGTAGCCCAACCCTTTAGTAAGCACTTAGCGGC
>Ga0209395_1000682_pt1 | contig 49099 bp, 46 predicted proteins | sample GOMGulsemesocosm_3_FD_184635 | JGI IMG/M metagenome (GOLD analysis project Ga0209395, IMG submission 184635) | Methane-oxidizing microbial communities from mesocosms in the Gulf of Mexico - GOM9D Gulf of Mexico (SPAdes) (version 2) | ecosystem: Environmental > Aquatic > Marine > Cold seeps... | reverse complement strand
TAGTATGCACGCTAAGGGTTATTTCGTTTCTTATCGTAAATTCAAACATTACTTTAAGTATTGTTTGAATTTTACCGTAAATTGCTCATCAAAGCCATTATCTGTTTTGGCAATAAACAATGCAGCTAGATCATTTTCAACAGCAAATGCCATGCCCTGCTCCATGCCCATGACCATTAGAGTCGTTGATAAACCGTCGGCTGTCATAGACGAAGGGTGAATAACCGTTACCGATACTAAATTATGTTTAATCGGTTTACCTGTCGCTGGGTCAATAATATGTGAGAAACGCTGACCATCAGCTTCAAAGTAGATACGGTAATCACCCGAAGTTGCCACAGCATTATCTTTAGGGATAATCACCTGCTGTACACTGCGCTCATTGGTAAGCGGTTTCTCAATAGCTATAGCCCATAGTTCACCTGTGTTTTTAAAGCCTCTTAAGCGCATCTCTCCACCAATCTCTACCAAGTAGTTGCTAAAACCATTACTTTCAATTAACTCTGCAACAACATCTACGCCGTAGCCTTTAGCTGTGGTTGACAAATCAACATACAAATCTGGTACCTTTTTAGACAGTAGATTACCTTCTAGTACCAAGTTCTGCAGACCTACGCGTTTCTTAGTTTCCGTTAATACTTCTTCACTTGGTACAATTTCAGGACGCTGTTCTGGACCAAAACCCCAAAGATTAACTAATGGCCCAACAGTAACATCAAGCTTGCCTTCACTTAACTTACCCAGTCGAATTGACTCTTTAAGCACACGAGCAAAACCTGACGACACCTCAACAGGCTCAGTAGAGGTTAATTGATTAAATTGTGATATCTCGGAGTTTGGAATATAGGTCGACATTTCTTGATTAACTTGTTTTAGCGCCGCATCAATTTTTTGCTGCAATTTAAGTTCAACAAGCTGCTCTTGGGTGGCAACAATTTTTATATTATAAGTTGTTCCCATCGTACGTCCCTGTAATAAAACCTCTGTTTTATTTGATGGATTACTTGGGAAACAAGCCGATAATGTTAGTACTAAACCAACTAACAACACTAATTTAAGTTTATTCATTAGGATTCCAAATTATTATTTATATCGATATATTCAACTAATTTTGAAAGATTGAAAAATATATTGATATAAATAATAAAGACGACCTAAGTCGTCTTTATTTTAATGCTCATTCGATAAATTATTGTTTAACTTTAAACGCTGAATATTGCCTTTAGTTCTAGAAGGCTGCGCGGAATTGACGTTAGTCAATGAGCACAGCCGACGACGAAATCAAGGCTATAGACAAGTTAAAATAAACAATTAGCCACCGAAGTCATCTAGCATGATGTTCTCGTCTTCTACGCCTAAATCTTTAAGCATACCGATAACAGCTTGGTTCATCATTGGAGGACCACACATGTAGTATTCACAATCTTCAGGTGCTTCATGGTCTTTCAAGTATTCTTCGAAAAGAACATTATGAATAAAACCAGTTAAACCATCCCAATTGTCTTCAGGTTGTGGATCAGATAAAGCAACATGCCATTGGAAGTTATCATTATCAGCCGCTAGGCCGTTATAATCGTCTTCATAGAACATCTCGCGCTTAGAACGTGCACCATACCAGAAGCTCATCTTACGTTTAGAATTCAAACGTTTAAGTTGATCAAATATATGTGAACGCATTGGTGCCATACCAGCACCACCACCGATGAATACCATTTCATTATCAGTTTCTTTAGCGAAAAACTCACCAAATGGACCAGAAATAGTTACTTTATCACCCGCTTTTAAGCTAAAGATAAATGATGACATTTTACCAGCTGGTAAATGTAAACGTCCAGGAGGCGGCGTAGCGATACGCACGTTAAGCATAATAATGCCTTCCTCTTCTGGATAGTTAGCCATAGAGTAAGCACGTAATGTATCTGTGTCTACTTTTGACTCAACGTCGAAGAAACCAAAATGGTTCCAATCGCCACGGTACTGTTCATCAATATCAAAATCACTGTATTTAACGTGATGCGCAGGTGCTTCAATTTGAATGTAACCACCGGCTTTAAACGGTACTGATTCGCCATTAGGAATTTGTAGTTTAAGTTCTTTAATGAACGTTGCTTTGTTATCGTTAGAGATAACTTCACATTCCCATTGTTGAACACCGAAGATTTCATCTTCAACTTCAATTTCCATGTCTTGTTTAACAGCAACTTGACAGGCTAAACGACAACCAGATTTTGCTTCACGTTTGTTAATGTGACCTTCTTCCGTTGGAAGAATATCGCCACCACCTGAGTGCACATCTACACGACATTGGCCACAAGTACCACCACCGCCACATGCTGAAGGAATAAAAATCCCTTGATCAGCTAGTGCACCTAATAATTTGCCACCCGCAGCAGTTACTACTGCTTTTTCAGGGTCGCCATTTATGCTAATCGTAACGTCACCACTTGATACTAATTTAGATTTAGCGAATAAAATCACTAACACTAAAAGAATAACGATTGCGGTAAACATCGATACGCCGAGAATTATTTCCATCGACTTTTCCTTAAACTTCTCTAAGGGTGTAATACACTTTTGAGCGCATTACACCGACCAAACTTATAGGGAAATACCACCGAAAGATAAGAAGCCAAAAGCCATCAAACCTGCAGTGATAAATGTGATACCTAAACCTTTCAAACCATCTGGCACGTCAGAATATTTCATCTTTTCGCGTAGGCCTGCTAATAAAACAATAGCAAGTGCCCAACCAATACCAGAGCCAATACCGTAAACAACACTTTCACCTAATGTTAGGTTTTTTGCTACCATGAAAGACACGGCACCAAAAATCGCACAGTTTACTGTAATTAGCGGTAAGAAAATCCCCAATGCTTGGTAAAGCGCAGGGAAGTATTTGTCTAGAATCATTTCTAAGATTTGAACTAAAGCTGCAATTACACCGATAAAGGTAATAAATGACAAGAAGCTTAAATCAATCGATTCATTTGGATCGGTAATACCCATTAGGCTATCAAGTGCGCCCGGTGCTAATACTGCTTGGTAAATAACTTGGTTCATTGGAACAGCCAAACCAAGCACCACAACAACAGCAACACCTAAACCAATAGCCGTATCAACTTTTTTCGATACCGCTAAGAAGGTACACATACCTAAGAAAAACATTAAAGCGATGTTTTCAATGAAAATAGCTTTAACTAATAATGCAATATAATGTTCCATGCTATTAATCCTTCTCTACTTGTTCAGGTTTCCATTGGCGTATAGCCCAAATGATTAAACCAATAACAAAGAATGAACTAAATGGTAATACTAATAAACCATTCGCTTGATACCAACCACCGTTTTGCACTAATGGTAAAATTTCAATTCCGAATAACTTACCAAAACCAAGTAACTCACGGAAAAAAGCAACTAACATTAAGATAGCGCCGTAACCTAAACCGTTACCAATACCGTCTAAAAAGCTAACACCTGGCTTTTCTTTCATAGCAAAAGCTTCAGCACGGCCCATAACGATACAGTTAGTAATAATTAAACCAACAAATACTGCAAGTTCTTTTGATAATTGATATGAGAAAGCTTTTAATACTTGGTCAACAACAATTACTAGTGACGCAATAATCGCCATCTGCACGATGATACGTACACTAGATGGGATATGGTTACGAATAATTGATATAAACAAGTTAGAAAATGCAGTTACAAAAACAACTGCTAACGTCATTACTAACGCATTCGCCATTGAACTTGTTACAGCAAGTGCAGAACAAATACCAAGTACTTGTAATGCAATCGGGTTATTGTCAACAATAGGACCCGTTAATACTTTTTTAGCATCTGAAGACATTATTTAACCCCTTCTGCACGATATTTAGTAATGAAGTTTTTATAACCGTCTTTACCAAACCAAAACTGTAATGTGTTAGTAACGCCGTTACTTGTTAATGTTGCACCAGATAAGCCATCCACACCGTGAATGTCATTAGCTTTTGCGCCGCCTTTAACAAGTTTAACTTTTACTTCACCAGCATCGTTATATATTTTCTTACCTGGCCATAAAGCTTTCCATGTTGGATTAAGTACTTCTGCACCTAATCCTGGAGTTTCCTTATGATCAGAATAAATAACACTTTTCACTGTATTTAAGTCAGACTCTAAGCCAACATAACCTGACATCAAGTCCCATAGACCAGAACCAATGATAGGTAATACTACTGTTTCAATTGTACCTGACTCGTTTTTAACTAAGTATACAACAGCCGTATTTGAACGACGGTTAATACCCGCTAAATCATTTTCAAGTTTAATAGAGCTAGCTTTATCACGTGAGTTACGACGTTCATCAAAGTTGATTACATCACCTTCAACAAAGTCACCAGAATCAAGGTTGATCATTTTCGCAACAACAAATTCGTTATAAGTTTTTACAACGTCCTTGCCTGCTTTTTCTAAAAGACCTGAAGCTTCAAGAATTTTAGTTTGTTGATCAAGTAACTTATTTGCTTTTTGTAATGGCTTTAACTGCACTGCAGAAAAAGATACTAACAATGCACAAACAACACAAACAGCTAGTACAAAACCAACCGTTTTACCGAATGTTTCTTTATTACTAGACATTGCGTGCAAGCCTCCGTTTTATGTTGCCTTTAACTACAAAGTAGTCAAACAATGGCGCAAACAAGTTAGCGAATAAGATTGCTAACATCATACCTTCTGGGAATGCAGGGTTAACAACACGAACCAATACCACCATCACGCCAACTAAAGCGCCAAACCAGTATTTACCTGTGTTAGTAAACGAAGCAGAAACAGGGTCTGTTGCCATAAACATCATACCAAAAGCAAAACCACCAATAACTAAGTGCCAATGCCAAGGCATTGCAAACATAGCATTAGTATCACTACCAATTAAGTTGAATAATAATGACGTTGCAACCATGCCACCAAACACACCTAAAACGATGCGCCATGAAGCAATACCTTTATAAAGGATATATGCACCACCAAGTAAAATTGCGAAAGTAGATACTTCACCTACTGAACCAGGAATGAATCCCCAGAAAGCGTTCCACCAGTCAGCATTTACTGAGTAATCAACTAAACCTTGGCCAGCTGAACTAAGCATAGTAGCGCCAGAGAAACCATCAGCTGCAACCCATACCGCATCACCAGAAATTTGTGCTGGATAAGCAAAGAATAAGAACGCACGACCCGCTAATGCTGGGTTTAAGAAGTTCTTACCTGTACCACCAAAAATCTCTTTCGCAATGACGATACCGAAAGTAATACCAATAGCAACTTGCCATAATGGAATACTTGCAGGCAAAATCAATGCAAATAGAATAGAAGAAACGAAGAAACCTTCATTTACTTCATGACCACGAACTGCAGCAAATAATACTTCCCAGAAGCCACCAACGATAAAGGTAACGGCATAAATAGGTAGGAAGAACATAGCGCCATAGAACATCATATCGAATGTGCCAGAGCTAGCAGTTAAAGAGCCACCTAACAAGGTGAATAAATCAACTTGCCAAGATTGTGGTAAAGCATAACCGGCAACTAAAGCATCAACAGCTTGGAAACCAATATTATACATACCAAAGAACATGGCTGGGAAAACCGCAAGCCATACAGTGATCATGATTCGTTTTAAATCAATGCTGTCACGAACGTGAGTTTTACCTTTACTTACATAACCCGGCGTAAATAACCCCGTAGCTACCGCTTCATAAAGTGCAAACCACTTTTCATGTTTACCGCCTTTTTCAAAATGCGGTTCTATATCTTCAATAAACTTTTTCAAGCCCATGACTAACCTTCCTTCTCGATAGTAGTTAGACAATCACGAAGAATTACACCGTAATCTGTTTTGCCTGGGCAAACAAATGTACACAGTGCTAAATCTTCTTCATCTAGCTCTAAGGCACCTAGTTGTTGCGCGCCATCGGTATCACCCGAACAAATATCGCGTAAAAACAAGGTAGGCAAAATATCTAATGGCATAACACGCTCAAAATTACCAATTGGTACCATGGCACGAGAACTACCGTTAGTTGTTGTTGTCATGTTAAATAATTTACTAGGGAACAAATGCGACAAATAAGCGCGTGTTACCGAGAATTTATTAGGACCCGGGTACATATAACCAATAAACTCTTTTTCACGACCTTCGAGGATCAATGAAAGTTGAGTATGGTAACGACCTAAGTAACCATGAACAGCAGTTGCTGTTGCGCCCATTAATAATGAGCCAGAAACAACACGTAATTCGCCTTCAGTTGCTTCACCAGCAGTCAATTCTGCGGTACTAGCACCTAAAATGGTACGAACTAAACGTGGGTTCTTTGCTGCAGGACCGGCAAGTGAGATAACACGAGTATTATCGATTTCACCTGTGGTAAATAATTTAGCAAAAGCAATAACGTCTTGATAACCTAAATGCCAAACAGTTTTGTTAGCACTAACAGGTTTTAAGAAGTGGATATGTGTACCGACTAAACCTGCTGGGTGTTTACCCGCAAATTCAGTAACAGTCGCGTTAGTATCAACAGGAATATTAACCCCTGGCGCTTTACTAACAAACACTTCACCTTCCGTTAAGCGAGCTAAAATGGTTAAACCATTTTTAAATGCTTCGCTTTGCTCACTGATAATAACCTCAGGGTTTGCAGCTAATGGATTAGTATCCATTGCGCTAACAAAAATAGCAGCTGGGGTGCTATCAACAGCAGGAACTTTGCTGAATGGGCGAGTTCTTAATCCAGTCCACAAGCCTGAATCAACTAAATTTTTCACCACGTCTTCACGTGTGATAGTAGCTAATTCATTGGCAGAGTAACTGGTAAACGTTTCTTGATCATAGCCATCGACTTCGATAACAACAGATTGTAAAACACGTTTTTCACCACGGTTAATTTCTTTAACAACACCGGCAGCTTGAGCTGTGAATTTAACGCCAGGATTTTTTTTATCTTCAAAAATCGCTTGACCTTTTTTAACGCGATCACCCACTTTTACAAACATGGTTGGACGCATACCCACAAACTCTTCACCGAGTGTTGCAACAGTTTTGATGGACGGACCATCATGGATTACCTGCTGGGGAGCACCTTGTACAGGAACATCCAAGCCTTTTTTTATTGTAATCATAAACACTTGCACTACTTTTGATGGGAGTATAAAAATTAGTTCGTTAACTTATCTAATGAATATCAACGGCGCTTAACCATATAAACAATGGCGTAAAAGCATAAATATCAATTAGGTAAATATTAAGTCACCAATTTCAGTGTATTTCAGTAATGAATTAATTTTAGTGTTACCACTAAAGAAAAAGACACACTGGCTCTAAGTTAAAATTTTCTGGCGCGAATAGTACCATAAAATGACCTTTTTATTCTACGGGCATTCGAAATTTTTCATTACAATTTAGTCTATTAATGCTGTTTTTGCGTAGCTGTTGTGAATAATTTAGGCTAGATAATAGTTAATTGGCCTAAATTACCCTGCTCCTTGTCAGCAACTGTGCTGATAATGACCATTTATTATCTGACTATTTTTATTTACCGGAGCTTGATTTGGCGGGGTACATTTATACTAGTTTAAACAAAAAGAGGTGTTTTTTGTTTAGCGGATTTATTAAAAAGCCAACACTTATTTAATCATGTTGGCTCTAATTTTATTTATTAGAATAATAATTCAAATATCGAAAACTACTAAACATGATGAGTAAGACGCTACTCGCTAATAAAACTTGAAATAAGCCACTAAAAATAAGTAGTTCCATAGTACTTTTTACCATTTGTATAGTTAATACCATAGTACCAACAAAGCCTATAATCATGAGCCAAACAATAGGATTGCTATAATCGTCTACGGTTCTCCAAGCAAATAACATTATTGAAATACTCACAAAACAATGAACCAATAAAATCAGTACCGAATTTATATAAATAGCCTCATTTATATGGCCAAAAACCTTTGCTGTAACGGCTAGTAATACCGCAATAAAACAATACAAGAGCACTTGATTAGAAAAAACATAATAGAGAAAGGCGCGAGCAAAACTATTGTGTTGTTTAAAACGCGGTAATATAGCAAGCCTTGCTAGGTAACTCTTCTTACCTTGGATTATTTGAAATAGTGTTATACTGCCTGTGCCAATAATCATTGCAGGTATAAGTGTCACCATGGGAGTAAAGAAGTGATGATAACTCTCATCTATTACCAGTCCAATCAAACAAAGCAACGTTATGCCCAGTGACCAAATAACATAAGCATTAGCGCCAAATGAATTAGCGCTTTGACAACTTATTTCAATGAGCTTCCGGTTTGACAACCCCTGTGATGTGTTCGTCGCTGCACAGATCAGTTTTCGATAATGATTATAGTGACTATTTGCCCACCACTGTGCCAGCTTTGTTCTATCAGCAAATGGAATACTCTCTTGAACCGCAAGCGTTTTTCCAATACTGGCATTTGTTATCGCTATCATTTTGCTAACATGATGGTGATTACCTCGATAATGAGCAAGCTTATTCAACAGCACATAAGCAAGCCAACTTATTAGCGGTAACAGCCAAGCCAGGGCTGTGAATAATTTTTCTTTATCCAACGAAATATCAAGTAGCGCCATGGGTAACGGCATCAAGATAAATAACCAAAGGAATATCTGGTATATAGGCTGATAAATCATGGCAACAAAAACGAGTGTTGCTAATATGGATATTGAAATAAATGCCAACCAAGTAACTACATTAGGTAGCACAAGTAATGTGGGTAACAGACTAATAGCAAATATAACCAGCAATGCTTGTTTTAATTTTTGAGGAAAATGAGGTAACAATACTGCCATATTACTGTGCGTTAATAGAGGCAAGCGCATTGCCACCATTAAATATAATAAAAAATTACTAATTGCTATAAGGCTAAACAGCAATCCCTCCCGAGTATCATCTTGCATAGTAAAGCGCATTGCTATTGCTATAACCCACAATAAGACAATAAATACTTTAACCAGCCAGCCATGCAATAATATAGTGTTCATCATGCTGTTAGCTCCAAAAAGATATCTTCAAGCCCCATAGGGTTAATAGTTACTTCAACATTTTTTTCCTTCATTTCTGTTAACCATGTTTGATCAAGCTGAGAAACGACTCCATACTGCCCTTGTGAATGATGCTTACCCCGAAGTAAATATGGTATGGTAATGTCTTGCTCTTTTTTACAGTGCACTGTTAATTGCACAACACTCTCTTTTGTAACATCTAAGTCGTTGTAATAGCAGATTTGTCCCTTATCTAAAATGGCTACCTTATTTGCTATACGCTCAAGATCTGAAGTGATATGAGTTGAGAAGATCACGGTAATATTTTCATCACTCACTAAGTTTAAAATTTCTTTGAGGAAGTCTCTGCGACCTGCAGGATCTAATGACGCTGCAGGCTCATCAAATACAAGCAACTCTGGCATTGGCGCTAATGCTAATATAATCAAAACTCGCTGTACCTGCCCTGGTGACAATTCAGCTACTTTCTTAGCTAAGTCAATTTCCCAACTGCTAACCAATTCAGTTACTTTTTCATCTGACCATGTTGAGTAAAATTGTTTTCTAAAGTTGATCAGATCTTTTACTGATAACCAAGATATTTCATCATTTTCTTGAGGTACATAAGCTATGCGCGCCTTGCTTATTGATGAAAGTTGATTAGATGGCTCACCAAAAATTGAAATTGCACCACTGTCTATATCACTAATATTGAGAATGCTTTTTAATAACGTCGATTTTCCTGCGCCATTTTTACCCAGTAAACCAACCACATCACCTTGCTCAACTTGCCAATTAAGTTCTTTTAAAACAGACTGATTTTTATAAGATTTAGTTAAACCCTTAACATTAACGATACACGTCATAACCTACTCCTTGCCTACAGTTTCATTTAGCTCATTAGCGATACTATGCTTTATCATTTGCTCAACTTTATCGCCACTTATGCCCATATGCTTCGCCTGGGCTAATAATTCCTTGATCATTTCATCTAGCATAATTAATTTTTCCTGTTGTAATACTTCATTATCACGGGCTGTTACCACCATACCTTTACCACGTAATCGTTTTAGATATCCTCTCTCCTCCAATAAGCCATAGGCTTTCGATACTGTCATAGGGTTTACATGCAAATCGCTAGCAACTTGTCTTACAGAAGGTAATCTTTGATCAACAGAAAAGTAACCATTAAGCACCATGCGCTCAATTTGACTATAAAGTTGCTTATAGATGGGAATGCCCGAACTGGGAGAAATAATAAATTGTTCCATTAAATACTAACTCATCAACTAGTGTATCAATACAATAATACACCAATACAGAGTATGCAAATTAAATTTGTCCATATGATAAAAAATATTGACTAATACCATTTCCATTAAGTTTGTGACCTTGTTGTACGTAGGGAAAATAAATCAGGGCAAGGCGCTTGATTGAGCAATAGCTAGCTATTGGGATTGAGAGCAACGCAGACGTGGATTACTTTAACCAGTACAAGTGGGCAATAATTTAATGGAATTGGTATAAGGTGGTGAGTAGAATGAAGCTGTTCAATTGAGCAGTCGGTGACTAGTGGAATTTGAGGAACACTGTTCTGAAGCACTATAAGCAGCGTATGTATTCAGAGCTTAATGCATTCAGGTAGCTTTTCCTTGATGAAATATATGACATTCTTTCAGAAGTATGGAGGCATAAAAAAAGCAGCATAAATTTGCTACTTTTGTTTTTCGATATTTATATAAAATTAAAAATATTCTCTAGTATAACGAAATGTTGATTCTCTGATCATCTACGCTTGAAAAATTGCTTCTATTGACAAGTTTTGTTGAGATAAAATATCCCGTAAACGTTTTAATGCCTCAACTTGAATTTGACGTACACGCTCACGTGTTAAACCAATTTCACTACCAACATCTTCTAAGGTTGCTGCTTCATAACCCATTAGACCAAAACGCCTTGCTAATACTTCTCTTTGTTTAGTATTAAGTTCATTCAACCAATAAACAATATTATTACTCATATCCTCTGATTGTAAATCACTTTCAGGGCCAGAACTTTTTTCATCGGCAATGACATCTAATAAAGCTTTATCTGAATCACCTGCAAAAGGGGTATCTACCGAAGCAATGCGTTCATTTAATCGTAACATTTTATTGACATCTGCTACCGGTTTGTCAAGGTGCTGTGCTATATCTTCTGCTGTAGGCTCGTGATCAAGTTTTTGAATTAATTCGCGTGAGGCGCGTAAATATATATTAAGCTCTTTAACTACATGAATGGGTAGTCGAATAGTTCGGGTTTGATTCATTATTGCCCGTTCAATCGTTTGGCGTATCCACCATGTTGCATAAGTTGAGAAGCGAAATCCTCGCTCAGGGTCAAATTTTTCAACCGCTCTAATTAAACCTAAATTGCCTTCCTCAATTAAATCGAGTAGAGGTAAACCTCGATTATTATAGCGTCTGGCAATTTTCACAACTAAACGAAGATTACTTTCAATCATACGTTTTCGTGATGGTTCATCCCCTTTAAGGGATAGGCGTGAGAAATATACTTCTTCTTCAGCGGTTAATAAGGGTGAAAACCCTATTTCACTTAAATAAATCTGCGTAGCGTCTAAATTCGACGGAACGTCTTCCTTTGATTCAACAGTATTTTTTTCTTCTTTTAATTTGACCATGCTATTCTCCCAAATTTGCAAAGCTTGTTTTTAATATTTAAATATTCACGATAACTCCGATTGTTTTTAGCTTAATCTGTACAATTTAATAATATTATTTAGGTAAATAATTCAATGGATTAACTGATTTACCTCGAAAACGAATTTCAAAGTGAAGCATTACTTTATTGGCCTCAGTATCACCCATAGTAGAAATAACATCGCCTCTGTTAATTTGTTGTTGCTCTTTAACAAGAATGCGATCATTGTGAGCATATGCACTAAGGTAGTCATCATTATGCTTTATAATAATGAGCTTACCGTAGCCTCGAAGAGCACTACCTGCATATACTACCTTACCTTTCGCTGTAGCCCTTATTTTACTGCCACGACGTCCGGTAATATCAATCCCTTTATTACCTTGCTCACGATTAGAAAAATACTTTACAACTTTCCCTTTAATAGGCCACTGCCATCGGCTAATTTTCTGTGAAAAATTATCCGATGATAACGTGCTGTTTTGGTATGATTTTCGTGCGCTTACATTTTTACCATACGCCTGCTTTTTAGTAGATGCAAGAGTATTTTTATTACTCTTTTTGCTATTTTCCGTAGAGCTTTTAGTCGGTTTTTTATGCGAAACCTTATTCTTGCTTGCTTTCGCTGTTTTTTTACCCTTTTTATCGACTAAAAATAATTTTTGTCCAGGGTAAATTTTATAAGGGGGAGATATTTTATTCAGCTGAGCAATACTTCTAACATCAGAACTCGAACGCCAAGCTATCGAATATAACGTTTCTCCTTTCTTAACAATATATTGCGAAGATTTAATAGCTGCTTTATTGCGTTCACCATATGTATTAGCGCTGTAAACATTTGATACTGGTGCAGGAGTACTCCGACCAGTACAAGAAAAAATTGATACCGTAATTATTAAGTAAGAAAGTGTGTATTTCGCCGTACGAAAAAAACTCATAAAACATCCCTTTCAGGATGTTTTATGAGCTTACCTATCGGCCCCAACTGGCTAGCTATGCACATTTATTGGATAAAAACCCACTTATCGCAAAGCCAAATAACCGGCAATAAGGGCAATAACAATACCCCAACCTAATACATCAACCCACTGACGTATCTTTTGTTCCATTTTACTACCACCCCACTTAATCAGACCCGCAACTAAGAAAAATCGTAAGCCTCGACCTATGGCTGAAGCAATAAAAAAAGGTAAAAAGGCCATCTGCAAAAATCCAGCACTGACCGTGAATAATTTATAAGGTATAGGGGAAAAACCGGCAATAAAAACCACCCATACACCCCACTCATTGAACCAACCAATTGCGGTATTAAATCGCTCTTGATAGCCAAACTGGCTAATGAGTGGTTGGATCCAAGGTTCAAACATAAGATAACCGAGCCAATAACCAACCGCGCCACCTAAAATAGAGGCTATAGTGGTTAACCCTGCAAAATACCAAGCCTTTTCTGGTTTTGCTAACACCATAGGTGCAAGTAATACATCTGGTGGAATAGGAAAGAAAATGGACTCTGCAAACGTAAGTGCAGCTAGGAATCGTGGGGCAAACTGATGTTCTGCCCAACGTAAAGTCCACTGATAAAGGCTAGAAAATATTTTCACTACAATAAATCTCCGGGTACTAAAGGTACAAAGCGCACTGCTTCTACTTGCTTTTCATTAAAGGTTTCACCATTTCGAGTGATAATTTTCAAAACCTGTGTTTGTTCACCAACGGGAATAATCAAACGCCCCCCATCGGTAAGTTGATCTAATAATGCGGGTGGTACACTAGCAGGAGCCGCTGTAACAATAATGGCCTCGAAAGGCCCCTTACTCTGCCACCCTTGCCAACCGTCGCCATGTTTCATTGAAACATTGTGTAAATCCATTGCACGTAGGCACCGTTTTGCTTGCCACTGCAGTGCCTTAATACGTTCAACAGAAAAGACCTTATCTGTTAATTGCGCAAGGATAGAGGTTTGATATCCCGAGCCAGTGCCTATTTCTAAAATGTTACTAGGCCTACCTTCAGCCAATAATAATTCAGACATTTTAGCGACGATATAAGGCTGTGAGATAGTCTGTCCTTGCCCTATCGGTAATGCCGTATTGTCGTAAGCTTTATGCGCCAATATTTCTGGCACAAAAATATGTCGAGGAGACTGAGCAACAGCCTTTAAAACAGCAGGGTTACTTATCCCTTCGTTCTGAAGCTTTTGTGCTAAAAGCTCTGAGCTACGCTTTGACTTTCCGCCTATGCGACTAGATATCATAAGAATACATCCGATTTAATCTGATAACTTAAGCTCAGAGAGCCAATATTTAATATTTTCAATACTACTATGGGCTGTCATATCAACCGTAAGTGGAGTAACAGAAGCAAAGCCATTTGCAATGGCATGAAAATCGGTTCCCTCTCCACCGTCTAACTCCTGCCCTAACAAACCATACCAATAAATATCACGCTGCCATGGATCTTGCATTTTTTGCATGCTTTCAGCTTTATGCCGATGACCCAGTCGAGTTACTTTTATGCCTTTTAGCTCAGCTAAAGGAATATCAGGTACATTGATATTTAAAATTTGATCTGAGGGCAGTGGGTGAGTCTGTAAACGTTGAATTACCTTAGCGGTAACAACTGCAGCCGTTTGGTAATGACATTCACTTTTACCCGCTAAGGATACTGCAATCGCCGGCATGCCCATATGTCGACCTTCGGTAGCTGCAGCTACTGTCCCTGAATACAGCGTATCATCGCCCAAGTTTGCGCCTTTATTAATACCTGCAACAACTAAATCACAATCAGTATAAAGCTGACTAATACCAAGGTGTACCGAATCGGTTGGCGTGCCATTAACTGAGGTAAATCCGTTAACCAAATGCTCAGCACGCAATGGATTTAGTAGTGTTAGCGAGTTACTAGCACCACTACAATTTCTATCTGGTGCTACGACGTTAACTGTAAAATGTTTAGTCAACTCATCAAAAAGTACTTTAATACCCAATGCATGAACACCATCATCATTACTTAGTAATATTTTCATTTTACTCATTAGAAGCTAGTTACTCTTCAATAATAAAGTTTAAGAGCTGGCTTCATCAGTAGTGCCGACTCTTTTATCAATACGAGCGGTCATGTCTTGATATACCAATAATTCACGTAAAACAGTCGTGGCATAGCAACCAGCAGGTAAAAAGAAACTAATTTTTACGCTGCTATCACCATTTTCAGGTGAAAATAACTCAATATTGGTATCCGTCACATTTAAGCGAATACGACGACGTTCTTGTTTCAAGCCAAAACGTGGTAATCCTTGACAAAACTCAGGGTTATCATCGGCTACACTCTGCTCAAGCGCTAAAGGCTCTGCCGTTGTCATCAAATCACCTGCCCCCCACATAGGTGCAGTAATATCAACATCCTTATCGGTAAAGCGCTTTTCTATGCTGGAGTCCACCTCATCAAGGTGGAATACTGATTGAGTACCTGCAAGCATTAAAACATCACCCGGTGCGACGCTATTAAAGCGTTGTTGCTTAATTCTCTCATTAATTACATGATTGAAAATATGTGAGCGAGCGGCTGATAAATACATACCGCGCTTTTTCTTATCTTTTATTTTTTGACCTGCAAATAAAGATAAAGCGCGCTCAATATTACCACCTTCAATACCAAAACGCTGCTCACCAAAATAGTTAGGTACACCTTGCTCAACAATTTTCTGCCAACGCTCTGTTAACGCTTTAATCGCAGTTACTTCTCGTAAAACAAGTTCAAATTGATTACCTAAAAGCGCACCTGTACGTAATTTTTTATTATGTCGCTTATAAGACAGTATTTCGACACCTTCAATAACTAAGTCGTTTAGTTCAAAAACTTCTTTACCTGGAACATGTATACCAAACCACTGTTCGGTTACTGCAAAACGATCTTTTAAGCCAGCATAAGATACAAGTTGCTCTTTAACTTTAAAGTACTTGGCAAGTTCCCTGGCAACAAACAAGGTATTAGCCCCTGTTTTTCGAATGTGAATAAATAAATGCTCCCCTTCTCCACAAGGTTCGAAAGGGAGTTTTTCAAAGACTTTAAAATCACTGATGTCACTACGTAATAAACCTGTAGACTCGGGTTTACCATAAAGATAAGCATTTTCTATTAGCATGTTATCAATCTTCTCTTTTTTGAATTTACTTTACTTATTAACAAGCTAAGTGGGTTAAATATTCTGAGTTTCTTTTATAGAAGGTAAAGGTTGTTCTACGGGTATTAACAAAACAACAGCATGCACTGAGATACCTTCTTTTCGCCCCGTATAACCAAGTTTCTCTGTCGTAGTGGCTTTTACATTAACTTGATCAATATTTGCGAGTAAATCCTCACTTAAACAAGCACGCATAGCCAATAAATGAGGGGCCATTTTCGGTGCTTGTGCAACAATAGTAATATCCGCATTACCTAGTTGAAAACCTTTATCTACCATCAAAGACACAACATGGCGTAAAAGTATACGGCTTGAAATATTCTTATATTGACCATCCGTATCAGGAAAGTGATTACCGATATCAGCTAAACAGAGGGCTCCTAAAATAGCATCACAAAGTGCATGAATAGCAACATCACCATCGGAATGGGCTACAAATCCGTGTTCAAATGGTATGGCTATGCCTCCAAGTACTAAAGGACCTTGCCCACCAAATTTATGAACATCAAAGCCATGACCTATACGCATTTTTTTTCCTTTTCCTTACTATGTATATGTATTTGCTTATTTATATAAAATTCAGCAAGTGCTATATCATCAGGGTGAGTAATTTTTATATTCTCACTACTTGCTGAAACCAACAAACTTGGTAAATTTACATGTTCAATGGCTGAAGCTTCATCAGTGATCTGAACATCTTGTTCGAGTGCTTGTTCGATGCTCAAAGTTAGTTCAGCTGTTTTATATAATTGTGGTGTTAGCGCATGCCATAACTGCTCTCTTTCAACAGTTTTTTCAATAGTAGTGAGACCATTTACAGCTTCAACACCTCGTTTCATCGTATCTCGAACAGGCACAGCTAAAATACCGCCGCAGTCATGACTTAAACAGCGCTGAATTAATTTATCAATATCTTCATGACTAACACAAGGACGGGCCGCATCATGTACTAATACCCACGGATATTCTTTTTTATCAACGGCTGTTAAACCATTGAGTACAGAGTGGACTCGCTCAGTACCACCATTTACGCGGATGATATCTTTATGATGTGCTAATTGAGATTCAGCGAAGTATTCATCATCAGGGCTTAAAGCAAGAATAACTTGATTGATTAAAGGGTGGCTTAATAACTTCATCACCGTATGGTGGAGTATTGTTTCGTCATTAATACGTAGGTATTGCTTAGGGATATTCGCTTGCATACGTTTACCCACGCCAGCCGCAGGTACAATAGCAATAAATTTTTGTGCTGATTCCATTAAGAAGCTACCTTGCTCTTTATTTAATTGGTTACGTTATGAGTTCTACTTTCTGTAGGGATAATACGAAAGAACATTTCGTTTTCTTTGATCATGCCTAACTCATTTCGAGCGCGTTCTTCAATCGCCTCAAGCCCTAACTTTAAATCATCCGTATCCGCAAAAAGCAATTTATTTCGTTGCAGTAACTCTGCATTAGCGCTTTGCTGGCGAACAAGGTTTTCTTTCAATATAAGGTAATCAGGCACACTATTTTTACCAAGCCAAAGTCGGTATTGCAATAACACTAACAGAATCAGCAAAATAACGGTAAATACGCGCATAAAAACCTAAATAAAAACAAGAAAAAAACGAGATTATTGGCGTTATTATACCTATCTGAGGCCAGAGTTAAATAGCTAACGGTTTTTTGAAATTTTTCCAATTAATAGAGCAAGATAGTAGGAGTTCTCGCAAACTTGGAATAATAGGGAGTTGCTTGCTATTTCTTTGCCAACAATGACCTGCGCAAGCTGATGCCATAATCTTTCTATTTGGTTTAAGCAGGCGTTTATCAGAGCCTGTGGTGCGATTAATCACACCATCTGGGTCGACCGTTAAAGAAAACCAGCCACCCACATTGGTATGCAACCTTTGTTTATTAAGATCAATTCGGTCTATGCAATCAATGATAATATGGTCAACTAATAACACAGGTACGACAAGACCTACGTAAATGTCTTCTTGTAAATACCACTGTATTGCATTCATTTGTTCTCTTTCAGTATGTTGGCCTGCTAAAGGTATTTTTGTACTTTGTTTAGCTGACCAGCTGGCATTTTGAGTATCCAAAAGTAAGGGTGAGTGCTCTTGTGATATAACGTGTACCATTGCATGGGCTGTACGAGTAATATAATAAGACAAACTCTGTAACCTAGCCTGTACAGCACTTGCACTGATATAATCACTTTTGGCAATAATACTAATTTCTCGCTGGTAAAGTGCATTGCACAGCTCAGCAAAGTCTCCTGTTTCAGTATTTATTTGCCAAAGGCTAGATTGCGACATAATGACTACCCTATATAGTTTCTACCTTACTATTCTCATCATTTACTTTAGACATATTCCAACAATAAACAACAGGCTGAATATCCTGCTCCAAAAGAGCACAATACGCTTTTATCGCCTGAGGATAACCCCTGCTTATTTTTATGTAATGCAATAATACAACCCGCTGAACTAGTATTAGCATACTCATCTAATATGATAGGTGCTTCACTGCTATTAGGATCTCTACCTAATACTTTTTTAGCAATAAAGTTATTCATATTAATGTTGGCTTGGTGTAGATACAAACGCTTAATATCGTCAGCGCCTAAGCCCATTTTAACCATTTCTGTGGTAATTAAATTAGAGACCATAGGCAATACTTCTTTAAATACTTTTCGCCCTTGCTGGATAAAAAACTTATCAATATCATCAGCATTTTCTGGGGTAGATTTATTCATATAACCAATATTACTGCGAATATTATTTGAAAAGCTAGTCATGGGTTTTTCACTGATAATTTTAAACACATGTTCAGCGTTGGCTGTACTTTCATCTTCGATAATGGAAGCCGTAGCTACATCACCAAAAATAAAGTGACTATCTCTATCTCGATAATTAATTTGCGGTGATAATATTTCAGGATTGATCACCAAGACTGTTTTTGCCGTACCACTGCGAATAGCATTAGCAGCATTGATAATCCCAAAAGTGGCTGCCGAACATGCTACTAACATATCAAAGCCCCAGCCACCACAACCAAGAGCCTGTTGTATTTCAATAGCCATTGCAGGATAAGAGCGCTGAGTATAAGCACAAGCAACAATAACAAGGTCAATATCAGCTGCAGTTTTATTGGCAGCTTTCATCGCTTCTTTTGCCGCCGCAACGCCTATTTCAGCTTGCATAGAGAGTTCGTCATTACCACGTTCTGTATAACGTGGTGCCATAACATCAACATTTAGAATATTGTCTTTTTCCATGACATAGCGACTTTTAATACCAGAGGCTTTTTCAATAAACTTACTGTCCGAAGCCGATAACGCAGTTACTTTACCTTCTTGAATATCCTGACTATTTATCAGATTAAATTTCTCTACGTATTGGTTAAAGCAATGTACTAACTCATCATTAGATATGCTTTGCGATGGTGTGTACAAACCAGTTCCACTAATCACTACGGACATAATAGGTCTCTTAAAATAAGGGGGGTAAATGTCATTGTGATTTATGTGACAACGACAAATTTAAAGCAAGTATACTGGTATGACCATCGTTTTACCACACTCTCAAATAATGGCATAAAACTCTAAAAAAGAACTATCTACTTGCTTGTTTATAATACTGATACTACACCACAACACTATCATTTCAATTTTATTTTCTTGAGTGGTCCGCTTTTATCAGCTTATCGAAAGAACTTTATCTTTCAGTATTCCAACTAAACAAATAAGCCCCTAGAAACAAAAATGTGCAGCTCATCAGCAATAAAACATTAACATGAAAGCTAATATCACTTAACGTGGCTCCCTGTGTAATCACAGCTCTTGCGCCGGAAACTAAGTGAGTTAAAGGCATAAAGTCTGCCAATATTTTTAAGCCATCAGGCGCCCCCTCTAAGCTAAACCAAACACCTGAGAGCATCATCATAGGCCAAGAGGTTAAATTTAACAGGCCACCAATAAGCTCGTCACTCTTACTACGACTGGCTACAAGTAGCCCTAGACTAATTAAACAAAAAGCCCCTAATGCACCAATAATAAATAAATCGAAATAACTTCCCAGCATAAAGAAGTCGAAAAACACATTGCAGCCACCGTAAACGACCGCTGACATAAACATCACAATAAATAGCCGTGATAACAATTGTGCAGAAATAAATTCAAATGAAGATAATGGCGTTGCTTTCAAGCGTTTTAATACTGAGTTTTTTCGATAACGTACGATGACATAACCAACACCGAATAGGCAGCTGAACATTATATTCATACCCAAAATCCCTGGTAATACCCAATCAACATAACGGATACTCTTACCGCTACTTTGTAAACGAGTAAAACCGGCTTGTTGACCAAGGAAGATTTTTTCCACTAAATAACTTTTAGGAGACTCTTCATTCACCCAATAACGTTTAGCATTATAATCAACTAACAAATCAAGACTGTGGCGACTAATCTTTTCTTTAGCTAAAGCAAGATCGTTATATTCGATAAAATTTATAAAACGCAGCTGCGTAAGTAGTGTCTGTGCTGGACTGTCAATTTGCCCTTGCTCTACAAACAAACCTACTTTATAGGCTGGGCGTCCGTCACCCGAAAAGATAAATGAAAAGCCAACTAATAGTAAAACAGGAAATAACAAGTTCCAACCTAGCGCTGATCTATCTCGAAAAAACTCGATATTTCTCGCTTTGAACACTGCAAAAAAACGTTTTAAATTCATATTCTATCCTAAAATTTTTCGTGACATCTAATGTGTACTACAGCGATGCCTGCAATGAGTGGCCAGTTAATTTCAAAAATAAATCATCAAGGTTAGCTGATTTAACATGCAAGCCATCAAGAGATACACCTAACCCCATTAGCAAGGTCAGGGTTTTCTCAACATTTTTGCTAGCAATCTCAATACGGTCAGTTAATTTTAGCCAACCGTGTTTGCTAATAAGTTCATTTGAAACTTGTGATTTAGGCAAATATATAAAAACATCTTCAAAGTGTTGTGCTAATAATTGATTGGGGGTCCCCTCTGCAATTATCTTTCCTTTATCCATAATGACAATATCATCACAAAGCTGTTCTGCTTCATCCATATAATGCGTTGTTAAAATAATTGTTTTATTTTGTGCTTTGATATTTTTTATTAGCTGCCAAAAATTACGCCTAGCTTGGGGATCTAATCCTGTGGTAGGTTCATCTAAGAATATTATTTGAGGGTCGTTAATCAAGGCTAAAGCAAGTAATAAACGCTGTCGTTGGCCGCCAGATAACAAACGATTATCACGATCTAAAAAATCACCTAAATCACAAAGCTCTATTAATTGAGCTTGATCTAAAGTGTTTTGGTAAAATGATGCGAATAGGTTTAGTGTTTCTTTAACCGTCAAATAGTCTTGCAAGGCGGTATTTTGAAATTGAATGCCTATTTGCTGAGATATTTGTTTATCAACCAGCTTTCCCTGATAAAGCACTTGCCCAGAGGAAGCTGAAATAATACCTTCCATAATTTCAATGGTTGTCGTTTTTCCCGCTCCATTAGGCCCGAGTAGACCAAAACAATGACCTTCTTGTACTTCAAAACTGACCTTATCAACCGCACTAACATCTTTATAATGTTTGCAAAGTGACAATACACTGACTGCAGCGCTCATATACTCACCTTAAATAATATATATATAACAAGTGTACTGGCTAATCCTTACTGGTAACAATTAAAAAATCATCTTTTATTTACCTCATCCAAAACAATGAATGATAACAATTATCATTTGCATTAAGGGGTTTCTTTGTTTATGCTAAATAAAAACATGAGGAGTAGATATGACAACTTTAACAGTTAGCAATGTCGATAAAGTACAGGTAGAGATTTCAAGTAATTTACTTACGCATTTACTCAACTCAGGGTTACTGCACTGTGGTGACTGTAAGTGTTTAAATGCCAATGCTAAAACTGTCATTTGGCATGCCTTACTCGCTAGTAGCGCTAACCTAGATATTTGTAATGGAGATGAAAATCTATGTGCTTAACTGCTTCAAGTGAATTCAATTATTTGGAAAGCTGGCTCGTAATGCTACTTACCACCTATAACAACAATCCGAGTAATGGTTTAGCTCAAACCATTAGCTTTTATCTGAACAAGTTATTATGTCATGATGACATTAACTTTTGTGGTGATAAACGTTGCGAATACCTCGCTATGCAACGATTTTGGCGCTGGCATGGAGCAAAAAAAATTACTGACTAATTTAACTCAACTCTACTGCTTACTAGCGGAAATTAAATGAGTATTATCCAGCCGATAATTTATATAATCTTTCATCTTTTGGTTAAGCATTTTCTTTCCCGTTAATCCAAATTGCTGGCAAACAGTGTCAGTATCATGCTTTTGTATTAACCTTGCAATAAGTACTAAGCAATTTGTCCTAATATCATTAGGCCGGTTTTTATCATCAAGCACTAAGTCATGTTTTAGCCATAAATATAGGCTGTAACAGCAACTACTATATAAACGTTCGCCACTTGCAAAGGCATGAACATTCGAAATATCAAGCACAGATAAGATGCTTAAATCTTCTTTAGTATTTTGCCTTAATAGCATAAACACTAGCTCTGTTGTTAATGTTTTGTATTCTTCTAAAAGTAAATAATCAAAGCTTTGATAAAAGTTACTTTGAAAAAGCTCCTGCTGTAGACTGTTTTTTACATTGAGTCCTTTAACCAATAAAGCGGAGTGTTCTCCACTTGCTTTGTCCTTGGTAAAACCAACTCTGCTAATAGAAAATCCACCATTAAGCCAAAAAGACAGAAGCTCAGGGTTAACACCAAAACTAGATCCAAGAAAATCAGTCCCTTGCTCTATTGCAAGTAACTCAATGTGGTTGAGGAACTTTGAACCTATACCCAACTGCTGAGCTTTTGGGTGTACAGCTATACGCATAATGCGTAAATAATGATAACTAAATGCTTCTTCAAAACCACAGTGGCTGAATAATGACTGGGGTAAAAAGTGATTACGTAATCGACGTTGAGAATTTTTTATTGCTCGAATATCATCATTATTCACACCATTTCCTGCGCCTTCACTCATTAATAAAGCAACAGCTAGTAGCTGTGCATCATTATTTGGTGAAGAAAACAAACAAGTTAATTGTACTTTTGGATTATCTAGCAATAATTGTAAGTCGCTCGGTTTAGTTTGATAGTGCGCTGTCACCAAAACAGCAAAAACTTGCTGTAACAAAGCCTCATCGGCGACCAACTGATCAGCTGTAATGACTTTAAACTCGTAAAGTTCAGGAACGTCACTACTAGCGGCTTTATTAATGAAACTACAATCAACCTTGACCATTTCCTGAGAGGTTTTCAATTGTGATGTCACTGTCGTCGTTAACGTGGGTAATTCTGCATTTAACAAACAAGCATCGAAAACTAACTTTTCGAGAGGATCATTTTTCCGCCAACGAATAGGCTGATTTAGGTGCAAACTAGCCCACTGAGGACATACCCTATCAAGCGTTTTTTGAAATTTTAACGTGAATCCTCTCCCTGCGCCTTCATAACCATGCACAGTGCTGGAAAAAACCATCCGATGATAACGCTTCAGTAACTGCTCAAGCAAATACACAGGAATAGCAGCAGCCTCATCAACCAAGACAAGGTTAACTTGGGTAGGTACTCTTATTAATTGATCTACGGGTATAAAAGATAACTTAGCCTTGCCGAAGGTAATATTGTGCCCTTGCTGCTCAACTGAATCCAAACGGTGCTTTAACTGCTGATAAAAAACAGACAAAGCCAGAATGTCCGGAGCAGTAATAATAATTCTATAATCATCGTACTCATGCGCCTTCATTAATTGAGCACAAGCAATAGCCAACGCGGATGACTTACCACGGCCGCGATCAGCAGTTAAAACTAAAGGTCTTTTTCTATGACCTGAAATGACTTTCCCAATAGCATTAACCGCATTGTATTGCTCTTGAGTGATACAATCTAAAGGATAAGTCGAACCGTTTTTTATACCTTCTTGTATAGCTGGAACCTCACTGTGAGGTAAAGGCATAGGTTTCGATTCTGTTATGGTTGTATGGGCGCTCATTTGTGCAATTAATGAAAAGAAACGTACTAAAAACAAGCTTTGTTCAGGTATTTCAGCTAACGGTGGGTTAACTAAGAATAGAATACCGCCAGATTTTAGGGTGCCCGATAATGCTGCAAAAGCATCAATAGTAAACAGGCTATCAGCAAAAATAATGACATCACTTTCACTGCCAAGTTTATCTCGATAGCGCTTTTTTTGAACATTAGCAGTAATTAGCGCACTGTCCCCATATATTATACATGTCGAACTACTTGAGCATGATGAAAGTTCAGAGTTAACGTCACCTATCAAGGCAGCTGAGACTTGTTCGATAGATTCCAATAATGATAAAGCCCATGACTCACGGCCAGATAAAACAACCAAACGCCGTTCATTATTTGCCAATGCTTGCTTAGTATAATCATTAAACCAAGATAAAAAGTCTTGTACTTGTACCATCTTTTTTTGCAATCCTCAGAGTAGTTATAAGTGAATAAAATTAAAGTTATCAAGTATGTTAAAACAAAAAACATTAATTTTATGTAGATTTTTTCAACAATTAACTTCTATACTGCTTTAAACCATAAATGTATTAGGGTTAATTTGAAATACTTGATTTAGATCAAACTATCTGACCTAACAAGGGATTAAAATTAGCCATAAATTAGCTTACCTTAGTAATAAACTTTCGAGAGCATTATGAATCAAGCAACATCCCCTGAACAACAAAAAAAATACGAGCGAAATACCTTTATCTTTTTAGCCGTGTTTTTAGCCCCAATCCTATCAGTAATCATCGTTGCTGGCTTTGGTTTTGCCGTATGGTTCAGTCAACTAGCCTTTATGGGTCCTCCTGGATCTTAAACAATTGTTTTCTCAAAAAACAAAAGTGGTGGAAAAACTAGCAGATCCGTCTAGGCGACGATTATTTCGCGGCCGTGTAAAAACACAACAAGTAATACGATTACCTTGGGTAATTAGTGAAACTGTTTTTACCTCTGGTTGCACTCAATGCCAAGACTGCATCAAGAGCTGCGAAAGCAAGATTATTGTTAAAGATGAAGAGGGCTTTCCTAAAGTTGATTTTGAGCAAGGTGAATGTACTTTCTGTAATAAGTGCATTGAAGTATGTGAACAGCCATTATTTTCTGGCGTATTTCCTAAAGACTCAATTGAAGGGTTAACTGAAGGATCTACTGAGAATAATCACGATAAGGCTTGGCCAGTCACTTTGGAAATTAACGACAAATGTTTAGCAAAAAATAATATTTACTGTCAAAGCTGTCGTGATGAATGTGAAACGAGTGTTATTAAATTTAAGTACCTCGATTCAAGTATCCCACAGCCAAGTATAACTGAAGTTGACTGTAGTCAGTGTGGTGCCTGTATTAGTGTTTGCCCACAAAGCGCAATAGCATTCAACTTTGACCAAACAACGGTTTGAAACATAATTTAAGAAATGTATGACACAAAAAAATCATAGAGCACCTGAATACCACGTAGCTAGCCTCGTTGCCTCGCCAATATTGGCACAACTCGAAGAAGTGAAAGCTGTTATTACTTCTGTTGAAGGAGCAGAGATTCACGCTGTCAGCGATGAAGGAAAAATAGTCTTCACTGTTGAAGGAACTGGCTTTAAAGATCTTGACAAAAAAATAGATATTATAAGAGTCCATAAAGGAATACTTAATGTATCACCTGTTTACCACCAAGTTTTAGATGAAAGTGCTGATGAAAAAGCGAAAGAACAATACAGTGAAGTAACCATCAAAAAGTAATAAATATAAAAAATAAAATTAACCCTATTTAAAATCGAATCAAAATTATCAAAAGGAAGGTGACATTATGACAATTAATCGCCGAGAATTTATTAAAGCAAATGCCATTGCTGCTGCTGCTGCTGTTGCTGGAGTATCTGTTCCAGCAGTTGCTTCAAATTTAATAACCAGTTCAGATATTACTAAACTTAAGTGGGATAAAGCCGCTTGTCGTTTTTGTGGTACTGGCTGTAGTGTTAATGTTGGTGTTATGGATGGCAAAGTTGTTGCTACCCATGGTGATATTAAATCACCCGTGAATAAAGGCCTTAACTGTGTAAAAGGTTACTTCCTTTCAAAAATCATGTACGGCAAAGACAGATTAACAACACCTTTATTGCGTATGACCAATGGTAAGTACGATAAAGAAGGGGAATTCACCCCTATCTCTTGGGATCAAGCATTCAATGTAATGGCTGAAAAAGCGAATGATGCTCTTAAGAAAGATGGACCTGAAGCAATTGGTATGTTCGGCTCTGGCCAATGGACAGTACAAGAAGGTTACGCTGCTTCAAAATTGATGAAAGCAGGTTTCCGTACTAATAATATTGACCCGAACGCTAGGCACTGTATGGCGTCAGCTGTTGGTGGCTTTATGCGTACTTTTGGTATCGATGAGCCTATGGGTTGTTACGATGATTTAGAAGCTGCCGATGCCTTTGTTTTATGGGGCTCAAATATGGCTGAAATGCATCCAATTCTTTGGACGCGTTTAACTGACCGTCGTTTGAGTGCACCACATGTAAAAGTAGCTGTTTTATCTACCTTTGAGCACAGAAGTTTCGATTTAGCCGATAATGGCATGATTTTCACGCCACAAACAGATTTAGCAATCTTAAACTACATTGCTCACTATATTATTAAAACAGATCGCGTAAACAAAGATTTTGTTAATAAACATACCAACTTTAGAATGGGTGAAACAGATATTGGTTACGGCTTACGTCCAGAACACCCGTTAGAGCAGAAAGCAAAAAACAATGGTAAAACTAAAGGCAGCTCTACACCAATTAACTTTGATGAGTACGCGAAATTTGTAAGTACTTACACAGTTGAATATACTTCAAAACTTTCGGGTGTTCCTGAGCATAAACTAGAAGCACTTGCTGAAATGTATGCGGATCCAAAAGTTAAAGTTACATCATTCTGGACTATGGGCTTTAACCAGCATACTCGTGGTGTTTGGGCAAACAACCTTGTTTATAACATTCACTTATTAACCGGTAAAATTTCTACTCCTGGTAACAGCCCATTCTCATTAACAGGCCAACCTTCAGCGTGTGGTACTGCTCGTGAAGTAGGTACATTCTCACACCGTTTACCTGCCGATATGGTGGTAGCTAATCCTAAGCATCGTGCTATTGCTGAGAAAATTTGGGATTTACCAGAAGGTACTATTCCTCCTAAGCCAGGCTATCATGCCGTTCTACAAAACCGTATGCTTAAAGATGGAAAATTAAACTTCTATTGGGTGCAGTGTAATAACAACATGCAAGCGGCAGCCAACATCAATGAAGAAGTATACCCAGGTTACCGTAATCCAAAAAACTTTATTGTTGTTTCTGACCCCTACCCTACAGTTACTGCACAAGCAGCTGACTTAATTTTACCAACAGCAATGTGGGTAGAAAAAGAAGGGGTTTATGGTAACGCTGAACGTCGTACTCAATCTTGGTACCAAATGGTTGAAGCACCGACAGGCGCTAAATCAGATATGTGGCAATTAGTTGAATTCTCTAAACGCTTTAAAGTAGAAGATGTTTGGCCTGAAGAACTTATCGCTAAAAAGCCAGATGTTCGCGGTAAAACTTTATTTGATGTACTTTATAAAGACTCTTCTGTTGGTAAATTCTCTCTTGATGAGATCCCTGAAGATCGCTTAAATGACGAATCTCGCCATTTTGGTTTCTATATCCAAAAAGGTCTTTTTGAAGAGTATGCTACTTTTGGCCGTGGTCATGCCCATGATTTAGCGCCATACGACAGATACCATAAAGAGCGTGGTTTACGCTGGCCTGTAGTTGATGGCAAAGAAACGAAGTGGCGCTTCAAAGAAGGTTCAGATCCATACGTGAAACCAGGTAGTGGCTGGGATTTCTATGGTAAGAAAGATGGTCGCGCAATTATCTTTGCTCTACCTTACGAGCCTGCAGCAGAGTCTCCGGATGAAGAATATGACTTATGGTTGTCAACAGGTCGTGTATTAGAGCATTGGCATTCTGGTTCAATGACTCAACGTGTTCCTGAGTTATACAAAGCTATGCCGGATGCATTAGTTTACATGCACCCTGATGATGCAAAATCTCGTAATATGCGTCGTGGTGATTTAGTTAAGCTTATTTCTCGTCGTGGTGAAGTTCAAACACGTGTTGAAACAAGAGGCCGTAATAAACCACCTAAAGGCTTAGTTTACATGCCTTGGTTTGATGCTAGTCGCTTAGTTAACAAAGTCACATTAGATGCCACAGATCCGTTATCGAAAGAAACTGATTATAAAAAATGTGCCATCAAAATTGAAAAAGTGTAGGAGCCTGAAATGAAAAAATTGAACCTAGCAGTAATTACTAGTTTGTTGGTACTCGCAGTTTCACCAGTTATGTACTCTCTAAGCGCAAATGCCACTGATAAAGAAACTGTTAACTCTGTTGCAACATTGAGGGATGCAACCCCTATCGATGTGCAAAAAGAGCCAAACCGTATTCCTCAAGTGGTTAACAAGGATATCAAAAAAGCACGTAATTATCCGATGCAGCCGCCAGTGATACCGCACACTATCCGTAGCTATGAGGTAAATAAAAATAATAACAAATGTATGTCTTGTCACTCTCGTCACCGTACAGAAAAATCTCAAGCACCTATGGTGAGTGTGACGCATTACATGGACAGAGATGGTAACTTCTTAGCAGAAATGTCACCACGTCGTTATTTTTGTAATCAATGTCATGTGACACAACTTGATGCAGAGCCTTTAGTAGAAAATACTTTTACTGATATGCATAGCTTAATGAATGACAAGTCTAAAGCTAAAAAGCACTAGGAGTAAGCATGAAAAATATTATTATTTTAGGCTGGCAAACCCTACGTAAACCTAGTGGTTATTATAGTCTTGGTGCATTAGTTATTGGTGGTTTTATTGCCGGTATCATCTTCTGGGGTGGCTTTAACACCGCTCTTGAAGTGACCAATACTGAAGAGTTTTGTATTTCTTGTCATGAAATGGAAAACAATGTCTATGAAGAGATGAAAACGACGATTCATTTTTCTAATCGCTCTGGTGTGCGTGCAACGTGTCCTGATTGTCATGTTCCACACGCATGGACGGATAAAATAGCACGTAAAATGCAGGCTTCAAAAGAAGTTTGGGGCATGCTTTTTGGTACTATTGATACACGTGAAAAGTTTTTAGCTCACCGTAGAGGTTTGGCAGAAAACGAATGGCGCAGACTTAAAGCCAATGACTCGTTAGAGTGTCGTAACTGTCATAACTTTGATTACATGGATTTTACTGAGCAAAGTGAACGTGCTTCATACCAGCATTCAACTGCACTTGCTGACGGTGAAAAAACCTGTATTGATTGCCATAAAGGTATTGCACATCAATTACCAGATATGAAAGGTGTCGAAGGGTGGTAAGTACTATCTAAACTTACTCTAATTAAAACCAGCGCTTGACGCTGGTTTTTTATTTCCAGTTATTAATGCCCAGTCTCACCATTGATCACTTTAGTCATAACTAGAGCTCTTCGAGATAAATCTTTGCTTGGGGAAGTGGCTATTACCTTGTCAAAATTATTATTTTCTTAATAAACCTGAGTGAAAAAACACTGCACGTAATAATTCGTTATATTTCTACTTTTTTTTTGTAAAGAGGCATTGAAAATAGTAGTTTTCTTACCTATGTTAATCAATATACTTTTAAATTTAATATTTTATCAATTAGCAGTAAAAGGTAGAGCCAATGGTTAGTGATATAGACGATAACTTCCTTGATGGAGCAAGTTCAAATAATACCGATGAAGTCAATGATAGCAATCCCCCTAAGGGACCTACTTTGGCTGAGAAACAGATCCAAGAACAAGCTCAAAAAAATCTGCTCGCCAGAAAGCGTATTGATGAACTCAAGGAAAAAAAGCGTCTCAAAGACTTACTTGATGATAGCGAGGATTGGTAAGAAGAGTAAATTTTGGCTTATCTTATTATAAGCTTGATATAACTTTGCAATAACGTCATTTAAGCATAGAATATCTGTCTATTATTAACTCTCATTCACTTTTAAATATTATGACGTTATTTGAAAAAATTCGCTGCCTATTAACCTTTGGTCAAGGCGTTGCTTTACCACTCCCTGAATTATCTTCTGATACAACACCCACTCAATTATTTGAGCAATGGTTTAATGACGCAAATAAATCTGGAATTTTACTCCCTGAAGCAATGTCAGTAAGTACCTGTAGTTCCGATGGTCAACCTAGCTCCCGCATGGTATTACTTAAAGATTATGATGAAAGTGGCTTTGTTTTCTTTACCAACTATAGCAGCAGAAAAAGTAACGAACTTGAAGATAATGACAAGGTTGCCTTGCTTTTTCATTGGAATGTTTTACAACGTCAAATTCGTATCGAAGGCACTGTAGAAAAAGTTACAGCGCAAGAATCTGCAGATTACTTTCACAGCCGAGATCGTGGCAGCCAAGTAGGTGCCTGGGCATCAAAGCAAAGTCAAAAGCTTAAGTCTGATGACGAACTCAAAGAACGTATGAGCTATTATCAAGACAAGTTCTCACAAGGCGAAGTACCTCACCCTGAGTTCTGGGGTGGCTGGCGAGTTAAGCCACATGCTATTGAGTTTTGGCAAGGACGTTCAAACAGGTTACACGATAGAATATGCTTTGAACAAAAAAATGGCTCTTGGTCCCAGCATAAGCTGCACCCATAAATGCAACTAACGAAACGGATTATTCCTCTTATCATTTGTATTTCCGCAAACGTTACTGCTCAAGATGTACATATTGGCTTAGAGCCCTTACCACCTATCATTAATGAAAATGGTCAAGGTTTTGCTGTAGACATGTTCAAAGCCATTGAGGCCATATCAGATCTAAAATTTCATTTTCACATAATGAACTATGCTAGAGCTAAAAAAGAATTACAAAAACAAAGTTTAGATATGATCGGTCTAACTCCTCAAGGTCATGAAACAAGAGATTTTTACCAATCTGCCGAAGATATTAATTGGTTTGTTCCTGCCAAAATAGACTTATTTACATTAGATAAGAAGTACTTCAATATACAATTATTACCAAAGCAGAGCATTGGCACTCTACGGGGTAATGCTGATTTTTTTTCTGAAGTACTTAATATACCTAGAGATAAATTCATCGAAATAAGCACCCTAACTCAATTAACTAAAATGTTACAACGTAAACGCTTAAAACTTATAACATTTGAACGGGCGTCAACAATGACAACCATTAAAAAGTTTAACATTACCGGTGTTTATTATAAAAAAATTGCTGAAATACCTGCCAGCTTTGCTGTCTATAAAAATAGTAAGGGGCAAGCGCTAAAAGAAAAAATTGATAAACTTTTAGCGCAAGTGAAAAGTAAGAGCTACTTTTTTTCTTATTTCAAATATCACAAATTAACTGATACAGGATTACTCTCCCCCCTTAAAAAACAATAACTATCGCACTATTTTTTGGCAGTAGGAATAACCTTTGGTTTGACGCAGCTAGGTCTATTATCTACTTGATAGAATGCCATTGAATTTGGCAAGTGCTCAGTTAATTGTCTAATACGTGTTTGGTTAGACGGATGGGTTGACATAAATTCAGCGGGTGCATCTTTGCTGAGTTTAGCCATATTTTGCCATAGCTTTATACTTGCGCTTGGCTCAAAACCAGAGCGCGCCATAAGATCTTGACCAACAATATCAGCTTCGCTTTCATGAGAGCGACCATAAGGCATTATCACACCGTATTGTAAGCCAAGGCCTAATCCTGCCATCCATAACCCTTTATTTTCTATGTCTGACATCCCAACTGCTGCTGATGCTGCAGCCATGCCCATATTTTGCAGCTTATTGGCCGATAAACGTTCATTAGAATGGTGCTCGATAACATGGCCAACTTCATGACCAATAATCGCACCTAACTGATCTTGGTTTTCAGTCACCTTTAAAATACCAGTATAAACTCCTATTTTTCCACCCGGTAAAGCGAAAGCATTGACTTGAGGTGAATCAAATACTATCACCTCCCAATCACCTTGGTGAACTGACTTAGATACGTTTTGAGTAATTGATTTAGCAACACACTGCACAAAGTTATTAGTCGCTTTGTCCGTACTAATTGGCGTTTTCTTTTTCATTTCTTCAAATGAAGCAGCCCCCATTGTATCGAGTTCTGACTCTGAAAATAACATCACTTGTTTTCGTCCAGTACTTGAACTTGTACAGGCGGTAAGTGCTATTAATGCACTAAGCATAATGAGGGGAAGTTTCATGGCTGGCTGATATAATCCTTAAATAGTAAGTAGTCGTATTTTATGATGCTGACTCTTAATATGCTAGCGAGTATTCTTTTTATATTTATTATTACTTCAGAAACGTAAATATAAAAAAACCGAGCTAAGCTCGGTTTTTAAATAGTAATGCGAGTTCAATTAAAAACTAACTACCAACTAGCGCTAATAATACACCGGCAGCAACAGCTGAACCAAGTACACCAGCTACATTTGGCCCCATAGCATGCATTAACAAGAAGTTATGCGGATTTGCCTGTAAGCCAACTTTGTTGGCTACACGGGCCGCCATAGGAACAGCTGAAACCCCCGCTGCACCAATCAGTGGATTAATCGGATCTTTAGAAAACTTATTCATGGTTTTAGCCATGATAACACCTGATGCAGTACCAATTGAGAAGGCAACAGCGCCTAATGCAAGGATACCTATCGTTTCAACATTCAGGAAAGCCTCTGCACTTAACTTTGAACCAACACCTAGCCCTAAAAAGATCGTCGTTATATTAATAAGCTCATTTTGCGCAGTAGTACTTAAACGGTCCACAACACCTGACTCTCGCATTAAATTACCTAAACAAAACATACCCACTAATGGAGTTGCCGCTGGTAAAAAGAATATGGTCATCAGCAACACACCTAACGGAAAAACAATTTTTTCTATTTTGGTGACAGATCTTAACTGTGCCATTTCAATTTTACGTTCTTCTTCTGTTGTTAATGCCTTCATAATTGGTGGCTGAATAATTGGCACAAGCGCCATATATGAATAAGCAGCTACCGCAATTGCGCCTAACAGTTCAGGTGCTAATTTTGAAGCAAGGAATATTGCAGTAGGACCATCAGCACCACCAATGATCGCTATTGCAGAAGCATCTTTAAGCGTAAACTCAATACCTGGAACATAGTTTAAAGCGATTGCGCCAAACAAGGTTGCAAAAATACCAAACTGCGCCGCGGCACCAAGTAACAGAGTTTTAGGGTTAGCAATAAGCGCCCCAAAATCAGTCATCGCACCTACCCCCATAAAGATAATAAGTGGAAAGATACCTGTATCAATACCTGCATAATAAATATAATGCAGTAAACCACCTACTTCAGAAAAGCCAGCAAGAGGAATGTTAGTTAAGATTGAACCAAAGCCCATAGGCAATAATAATAACGGCTCAAAATTTCGAGCAATAGCAAGATAAAGTAGACCACAACCTACCAGCATCATGACAACTTGGCCTAACTCAAAGTTAGCTAAACCTGTTGAGAGCCATAATTTATTTAATGAATCCATGAGAGCTCCTATGAAAAGCTAAGTAAGGCATCACCAACGGCAACAGAGTCACCTTCTTTGGTAAATAACGATACAATTTCACCGGCCGTTACTGCACGGATCTCAGTTTCCATCTTCATAGCTTCCATGATAATGACCACATCACCCGCTTCAACTTGGTCACCTTCGTTAACTAATACCTTGAAAATATTACCCGCTAATGGTGCGTTTAACGTTTCTTCAGCAGAAATTGAAGCTGATTGCTTCATCGCATCATCACCTGCTGGATGTGTTATGGCATCAATCGAACCGCCTGGTGCAACGACAACATCGTAAACTTTACCATCAACACTAACAGCATAGTTCTCTGGTGCAGTGTTTGAACTTGACTCACTTACTACTTTCTTTGCTGTATTTGTTTTAGTAGGGATAGGCTCAAATGCGGCAGGATTATTTCGGTTTTCTAAGAATTTCAAACCAATTTGAGGGAATAAGGCATAAGTTAAGACATCATCAATACTATCATCTGCTAGATTAATATTTTTTTCTTTGGCTAAGACTTGTAATTCTTCGGTAAGCTTATCAACCTCCGGATCTAACAAGTCCGCAGGACGACATGTAATGACTTCCTTGCCATCTAAAACTCGTGCTTGTAGTTCTACGTCAACTGGGGCTGCTGTAGCGCCATATTCGCCTTTTAGAACACCTGAGGTCTCTTTCGTTATCGACTTGTATCGCTCACCCGTAAGGATGTTTAAAACAGCCTGAGTGCCAACAATTTGTGATGTTGGTGTTACCAGAGGAATATAACCTAAATCTTTACGAACTTTAGGGATCTCGGTTAACACTTCATCAAATTTGTCTGCTGCACCCTGTTCTTTCAACTGGTTTTCCATATTAGTTAGCATGCCGCCCGGTACTTGTGCCGTTAAAATACGAGCATCAACACCTTTTAAGCTACCTTCAAACTCAGCATACTTTTCTCTAACATCTCGAAAATAAGCGGCTACTTCGGCCATTTTTTCAACATTAAGTCCTGAAGCCCTTGGACTACCTTCGACTATCGCAGCAATGGTTTCTGTTGGTGAATGGCCGTAAGTCATACTCATTGATGAAATTGAAGTGTCTATTACGTCAACATCACTATCAATGGCTTTCATTTGAGTCGCAACACTCAAACCTGTTGTAGCATGACAATGAAGTGCTATCGGCAAAGAAACGGTTTCTTTTAATTTACTAATTAACTCTGCTGCATCATATGGTTTTAACAAACCAGACATATCTTTAATACAAAGAGAGTGAGCTCCCATATCTTCAAGCTGCTTGGCCATTGTTAACCAACCAGCAAGATTGTGTACCGGACTTTCGGTATAACTTAATGTTCCTTGAGCATGTGCCCCCACCTTAACAGCAGCTTTAATTGATGTTTGCAGATTACGGACATCGTTCATAGCATCAAAGATACGGAAAACATCAACACCGTTGATATGTGCACGTTCAACAAATTTTTCAACAACGTCATCAGCATAATGACGGTAACCTAAAATATTCTGACCACGGAATAACATTTGTTGTTTGGTATTTGGCATAGCCTTTTTAAGGGCACGAATTCGCTCCCAAGGATCTTCACCTAAGTAACGGATACATGAATCGAACGTAGCACCACCCCAAGATTCAATTGACCAATAGCCAACTTCATCTAATGTTTTAGCAATAGGCAGCATATCTTCTAAACGAAGCCTTGTGGCTAGAATTGATTGATGTCCGTCTCTTAAGACAACTTCGGTGATACCTAATGGCTTACTCATGTTAACGCCCTTTTATCTAACTTTTAATAATGATGTGAAGAAGAGTTTAAATTACGGTCAAGTTTATTTATCTTGGCCGTGCTGTGTGCGGTAACGTTTAACGGCTCCGCTAATAGCAGCAACTACTGCCGGTGATATATCACCGTGAGGTTTATTATGGCTCTTACTTTTTCGATTAGTACGAGATGGTGGTGCCACAATAGGATCTGGAAACTTAATAGCAAGTTTTGCCAATACAGTATTAATAAAAATAATTAGTATGCTTAAAAATACAAATACAAATACCATTCCAGCTAACATTAGTGTGCCAGCTTCTAAAAACTGCTGTTGCATATTGTCCATTTTTTATTCTCGTTCAAATTTACTGTTACTTCTTGTAATTAGAATAATCACTCCAATACCTACTTTGCAAACAGTTTTATTCATTTTCATAAAAATAATTGAACGTCAACCCCAAAAACAACGATTATTCACTATAACAAGCGATATATACACCTCATTTTGCATACTTTAAATATTGTATACATTATCAAATGCATGAATATAGGGTATTAGAAAAAGATAAACACCTGTGATATACAGTATACAATGAGTGGTTGCTAGTTAATTTTATTGCATATCTATACGAAGACATAGGTAGGTAGATATAATAAAAAATAAAAAGGTACAGTATCTATAAAATCAGCCCATAAAAACAAGGTTGTAAAAACTAAAACCCATTTAAGCTATCACTATATTTATAATGTTAACTGACCCCATCTCTACCCTAGTTAAATAGCATAGTTAAATACTGACAGTAAAATTTTAATACTCACTGATTGTCGCCGTGCTGACACTCTGCTGACTGACCCCCCATAATTAAGCTGCCCTGTTCTATGTCATTAAATAATAACAAGCTGACCTGCTTATCAATTTAAAGTAACCACCTCTCCCTGCCCTATTTTAGGTGCTAAGAACGTAGCATAAAAACTGCCAGAGTAGGAATGTGGAGGACAAGGCAGACATCTAATTACGAAAAAAACCTGCGACCGAAAGGGATTCAGTTTCGTAGCCAACTTTCTATTTAGGTAAACCTATCCAGCTGAGCTACGCTACGCACCTGCTGCATACAGTGTGATTCTAGGATATTTCAGATATAAAAAAACCTAGCACAGACTAGGTTTATTTATATCTACCTAAGTAGAAATGTGGTGGGCGCGGCAGGAGTCGAACCTGCGACCGAAAGGGATTCAGTTTCATAGCCAACTTTCTATTTAGGTAAACCTACTCATCCGAGCTATGCTCAGTGCCTGATGCACACAGTTGGCCTTGAGGATATTCCAGGCATAAAAAAACCTAGCATAAGCTAGGTTTATTTATATCTAACTAAGTAGAAATGTGGTGGGCGCGGCAGGAGTCGAACCTGCGACCGAAATGGATTCAGTTTCGTAGCCAACTTTCTATTTAGGTAAACCTATCCAGCTGAGCTACGCTACGCGCCTGCTGCATACAGTGTGATTTAGGATATTTCAGATATAAAAAAACCTAGCACAGGCTAGGTTTATTTATATCTAACTAAGTAGAAATGTGGTGGGCGCGGCAGGAGTCGAACCTGCGACCGAAAGGGGTTCAGTTTCATAGCCAACTATCTATACAGGTAACTCTACTCATCCGAGCTATGCTCAGTGCCTGATGCACACAGTTAGCCTTGAGGATATTCCAGGCATAAAAAAACCTAGCATAAGCTAGGTTTTTTATATCTACCTAAGTAGAAATGTGGTGGGCGCGGCAGGAGTCGAACCTGCGACCGCCTGGTTCGTAGCCAGGTACTCTATCCAGCTGAGCTACGCGCCCAAAGTTTAAAATTTTTATCCAGCTTTAACATTAGCTGCCTTCGTTATTTTAACACTTGAAGAAAGTGGTGGGCGTGGCAGGAGTCGAACCTGCGACCGCCTGGTTCGTAGCCAGGTACTCTATCCAGCTGAGCTACACGCCCTAAGTATAATATTTTATCCAGCCTTAACAATAGCTGCTCTTCGTTATTTTACCACGTGAAGAAAGTGGTGGGCGCGGCAGGAGTCGAACCTGCGACCGCCTGGTTCGTAGCCAGGTACTCTATCCAGCTGAGCTACGCGCCCTCAAGTTAAGTAATTTTTTGTATCGTTACTAATCGATAGTAGAACTTTACTCGTAGCCATCAGGATATACACCCTATCAAGCTGCTTTACTCGTTCTCATAAACTATTTTTTATATCTTAGTCTAAAGATAGCGAACTTTCGTTCTACACAACCATTATTTAATACAAAAAAAATAATGGCGGAGAGGGAGGGATTCGAACCCTCGATCCGGCTACAAACCAGATACTCCCTTAGCAGGGGAGCGCCTTCGGCCACTCGGCCACCTCTCCAATATTTGCAACATCAAAGTGGGTAAATTTCTTTAAATCACCTTGAAGCAACAGTTCTTCATTATTTGTTCACTTGAAGGAAGTGCAAACTAAGTGAAGCAAAACATCAGCTTCTAACCTTATAACGAAAAAAGCCCCACCTTCTAAGATGGGGCTTTTAATGTGGTGGGCGCGGCAGGAGTCGAACCTGCGACCGCCTGGTTCGTAGCCAGGTACTCTATCCAGCTGAGCTACGCGCCCAAAGTTTAAATTTTATCCAGCTTTAACAATAGCTGCCTTCATTATTTTAACACTTGAAGAAAGTGGTGGGCGCGGCAGGAGTCGAACCTGCGACCGCCTGGTTCGTAGCCAGGTACTCTATCCAGCTGAGCTACGCGCCCTCATGAACTATTTTTTATATCTTAGTCTAAAGATAGCGAACTTACGTTCTACACAACCATTATCTTGCATAAGAAAAATAATGGCGGAGAGGGAGGGATTCGAACCCTCGATCCGGCTACAAACCAGATACTCCCTTAGCAGGGGAGCGCCTTCGGCCACTCGGCCACCTCTCCAATGGGTGCGAATAATAAGGGATTCTAGAAATAAGTCAAACAATTTTTAGTATTTATTTAGTATAACCTTCTGTTTGCTGACAATTCAGCCAAATATGTTGTTTTTTAATCACAAAGTAAACATATGACATAAAAAAACACCGCCAAAGCGGTGTTTCTTATCCGTTAGATATAGTTTTAAATAACACTCTATATTAACGCTATTGTTCAGGCTCTCTATATATCAACTTAATGTAAGTAAATTATTAGACTTTATTACCTGAAACTTCACTATCGCCTTTTTCAGCTTGAATACGCATGTAAATCTCTTCACGATGAACTGAGATTTCTTTTGGCGCATTAACACCTATTCTTACCTGATTTCCTTTAACGCCTAAAACAGTCACGGTAACTTCGTCACCAATCATTAATGTTTCACCTACGCGTCTTGTCAATATAAGCATATTTGCTTCCTTATCCTTTAAAGTGAGATCACTAAATAAATATATATAAGCTAGTAATATATTAGCATTAGCTACTTTTCAATCCATTCACTATAACTAATAGTCAACTTTTTATGAAAAGTCATTAATTCATTAAAAACACCATATCCGATGGCAATTTTAAATGAAGCTTTGATTATGAGTAATAGAAGCTACTATTATTCATAATAATCGGTCATATTTTAGCAAAATTTCCATATCCTTGAATAGCTTTATAGCCTACTTTTACAACCAATTCCGTGATCATTTGCAATGTTTTGTATGTTTTTTGTTGATAACAGCAAAGTATCAGCATAAAACAGTACACTTTACCTGTTTATAACCCTTCTTTAAAACCAAAAAAGGAAGCAAAATGCTTCCTTTTTAATATCTATACCCCTACGACAAATTAAAAGATGTCTAGGTAGTAAAGATGTTGTGCAGAGCCTAATTACGCCAACTTTTCTGTTAACCAAGTAGAGACACTTTCAAGTGCTGCACTTATATTTTCAGGCTGAGTACCACCTGCTTGTGCCATATCTGGACGTCCACCGCCTTTACCACCGACTTGTTGAGCCACCATATTAACAAGCTCACCTGCTTTAACACGGCCTACTAAGTCTTTAGTTACACCCGCAATTAAACCGACTTTAGGACCGTTCGCGGTTGCTAGCATAATAACGCCTGACTGCATCTTATTTTTAAGCTCATCAACCATTCCGCGTAACGCTTTACTTTCTACGCCACCTAAATCTGCAATAAGTACTTTAACGCCATTGATCTCAATAGCATCATTAACTAAATCAGAGCCAGCTTGTGCAGCAAGTTCCTGCTTAAGTTGAGAGATTTCTTTTTCAAGCTGTTTAGAACGACTAACAAGTTGCTCAACTTTATTACTTGCATTAGTTACATCACTCTTAACTAACGCTGCAATATCTGTTAAAGAGGCTGTCTGTTGATTAATAAAATCAAGGGCACCTGTAGCAGTTACCGCTTCAATACGACGAACGCCGGCAGCAATTCCAGATTCTGAAACTATTTTTAATAAACCAATATCACCGGTACGGTCAACATGTACGCCGCCACATAGCTCTATGGAAAAATCACCTAGGGTAACGACTCTTACTTCATCATCATATTTTTCACCAAAGAGGGCCATAGCACCTTTTTCTTTAGCTTCTTCAATATACATAGATTCAGTTGCTTTTGAATGGTTACGACGAATTTCATCATTGACCATTTGCTCAACCACATGGAGTTCCTGTGCGGTAACGCCTTCAAAATGAGAGAAATCAAAACGCAATTTGTCACTATCACATAACGAGCCTTTTTGAGTTACATGTTCCCCCAAAACTTTGCGCAAAGCTGCATGTAATAAATGTGTTGCGGTATGGTTTTTAACAATTGCGGCTCTACGCTCAACATTAATTTCAGCTTTTACACGTCGATTTACACCAACATCTGTACGGGCAGTACCGCGATGAGCAAAGGCATTACCTAGCTTGATCGTATCCGTTACTTCAAATACGCCGCCATCAAGATGTAATAAACCACTATCACCTACTTGGCCACCTGACTCGGCATAAAAAGGTGTATGATCTAAGATCACTATGCCCTGTTCACCAGCATTTAATTGTTGCACCGCATCTTGGTCTTGGCTATTAAATAACTCTACGACAGTCGCTGAGTATGAATCATTGTCATAACCTTTAAAGGCAGTTTTATGATCAGACTTTAACTGTTGATTGTAATCTGTACCAAACTGACTTGCTTGTTGAGCACGCTCTCGCTGTTGCTTCATTGCAGCATCAAAACCATCCTGATCAATTTTCAAGTTGCGCTCTCGAGCGATATCTGCGGTCAAATCGGCAGGGAAACCATATGTATCATATAGCTTAAAGACATCATCACCTTTAATGGTATCGCTAGATAAGTTAGCGAGCATATCTTCGAGAAGAATCATGCCACGATCTAAAGTACGACCAAATTGCTCTTCTTCAATGCGTAATAATTTTTCAATAATCGCTTGTTGCTGAACTAACTCAGGATAAGCTTCACCCATTTGCTCTATCAAAGATGAAACTAGTTTATGGAAGAAATGTCCACTCGCTTCTAGTTTATGACCATGACGAATAGCTCGGCGAATTATACGACGAAGCACATATCCACGGCCTTCATTTGACGGCACAACACCATCAACAATTAAAAAGCTACACGAGCGAATATGATCGCTAATAACACGTAGTGATTTATGTTCAAGGTCAGTGCAATCGAGTAGTTTTGCAGTATCTTTAATTAATGCTTGGAAAATATCTATTTCGTAGTTGCTATGAACATTTTGCATAATTGCAGAAATACGCTCTAAGCCCATACCTGTGTCTATCGATGGATTAGGTAATGGCTCCATAGTACCGTCGCTTTGACGGTTAAATTGCATAAATACTATATTCCATATTTCAATAAAGCGGTCACCATCTTCATCAGGCGATCCTGGAGGTCCGCCGAAGATGTCTTCACCGTGGTCATAAAATATTTCAGAACAAGGCCCACAAGGTCCTGTATCGCCCATTGACCAGAAATTATCAGATTCATATTTTTTATTAGCTGATTTATCGCCAATACGAATTATTTTATCTTCAGGTACACCAATCTCATCTCTCCAATAAGAGAAAGCTTCCTCATCGGTGTCATATACTGTAACCAGTAACTTTTCTTTTGGTAATCCTAACTCGCCAGTTAAAAACTCCCAAGCAAAACGAATGGCATCATTTTTAAAATAATCACCAAAGCTAAAGTTACCCATCATTTCAAAAAAGGTGTGATGGCGTGCAGTGTAACCAACATTTTCTAAATCATTATGCTTGCCACCGGCTCGTACACAACGTTGTGCAGAGGTTGCTCGTGTATAACTACGTTTTTCAGCACCTAAAAATACATCTTTAAAAGGAACCATGCCAGCATTGGTAAATAATAATGTTGCATCATTACCAGGAACAAGAGAGCTACTTTTAACTATTTGATGTTGTTTGGTGGCAAAATAATCTAAAAATGCCTGACGGACTTCAGCGGTGCTTTTAATCATGGGATACTCTACAAATCGATTTAGGTCTATTATAATTCTGAGTTCATTCAAAATTTACAACATATTCCATCACTGAAACAGCCGCGGTATTATAAAATGAATCTTCTTAGCTCGTTCTTTTTGTACTGCTTTGTTAGCAAGCGCGCTATTAATATTTTTATCAACAGAGTACTTGGCGCTTAAGCGCTTATTATACGCAAGCTCGCCTTGAAGATACCAATCAATTTCACAACTTTCACGCAATTCTTGAATAATTGTTGCGCAGACGCCTATTTGATTAAGTTCAATATCGATCAAAAAGACCTTTGACTATGTAATACCAAGTTGATTAAGCTATTTCCCACTCAGCGAGGATTAAAAGGATTAAAAGTAGTCATTGCTTGATGAGAATAGTTATTCAGGAAAATATGCTCCTGCATTATCTAAAAATCTACATCCGTGTAGCGTCCTAGATAAAATCAATAACGCTGCACATAAGCCTTTTACGCTCGCCCTTGGACGCTTTTTGATAAACTGATAACGTCACAAAATTAATTAAATATAGAGTGGTCATGTTTTAAAAATTTTGTTTGTTCTAAGCTCGGCAGTCGAGCTCTGAGTTGGGAAGGGGTTTAATCAAATTGGTAAAGATACTAAAGTGAAAGCTGTAGTTGATTCGTTTCACTTGGGGTGTCAGCAAACCCTAACGTGAGACCGACCAAACGAATACCGCGTTTATTTGACCTGTTATAGGCCTTTGATAATAAACTACTGAAAAGTTCTTGCTGGCACTCATTACTTTGTGTCTCAACGGTTGTTTGGTTAAAATCAGAAAATTTAAGTTTTACCCCTTGTTTGATAATCTCTCTATTACTATGTGGTGCAAGTCGTGTTAATAGTTTTTGATATAAGCTTTCTATAACAAGTTCACACTCATCTTGTGTTGTAAGATCCTGCATTAACGTTGTTTCTATCGCGAGTGATTTTCGCTGCCGACTTACTTCTAAAGCTCGGTTGTCGACACCATGTGACTTTAAGTACAGACTATTTGCGAATTTACCGACAATGTTTTGTAAGGTTCTGATATCACTTTGGCGGACATCGGCACAAGTGGAAAAACCATGTCTATTGAGTTTTTCAAATGTTTTAGGACCAATACCGGGTATTTTTTTCAGTGAAAGGCGTTCGACAAAGTTTGCGACTTTATCAGGAGTAATGACACACTGGCCATTCGGCTTGTTTTCGTCACTAGCAATTTTAGCTAAAAATTTATTAGGGGCAATGCCTGCCGATGCAGTTAAATTTAATTCAGTAAAGATATCGGCCCTGATTTTTTCAGCAATGAGTGTGGCACTACCCTGGCACATAGTTGCATCGGTAACATCAAGATAAGCCTCGTCTAAAGATAGTGGTTCAATGAGGTCGGTATAGCGCGAAAAAATTTCTCTGATATGTTTGGAGGTTTCTTTATATACTTCCATACGACCATGAACAATATGAAGTTCAGGACAAAGCTGCTTTGCTTTAATCGCCGGCATCGCAGCACGGACACCAAACTGCCTAGCTTGGTAATTACAGGTACATAAGACACTACGCGGACCATCTCCGCCAACAGCTAGCGGAATATTTTGATACTCAGGAAAATCTCGCATTTCAACAGCTGCATAATAACAGTCCATATCAATATGAATTATTTTTCTCTGATTACCCATTTACGACCTCTCGCCAATAACTGTACATAAAAACAGTATACTGTTTTTATGTAGCTTAGCAAGTGAGTTTATCGCGATCGTTGCCGTTTAAGCTTGTGCTATTCTCGGCTAAATGGGTTTAGAGTCTAAGGTAGGCTCTAACACATTATATAAAGCATCAATATGGTCATCACGGTCATTTAACGCAGCAATATAATGATAACTTTCACCGCCGGCAGCTAAAAACACTTCCCTATTTTCGTGAATTAACTCTTCAAGTGTTTCTAAACAATCAGCACTAAATGCAGGACTCATAATTGCAACGTGTTTTATGCCTTGCTTTGGAAGTTGTTCAAGTGTGGCATCCGTATAAGGTTTAAGCCACTCAGCTTTACCAAAACGTGATTGAAAGGTCATGATTAGCTCATCTTCAGTAAATCCTAAATTACTTTCCAGTAATATTTTTTTGAGAAGAGCCGTTGTTTCATGGCATAAGTCAAAATAAGGATCGCCCCACTTTCGAAATAACTCAGGCATGCCATGGTATGACAGTATTAGACGCTCTGGTTTACCATGAGTTACCACATGTTCTTTGACTGTGTCAGCTAACGCCTGGATATAGAGTGGATTGTTATGATAGGTATTTAAGAAGTGTATAGACGGTATATAACGCCATTTCTGTAACTCTTTACTCACAACATCAAAGGTTGACGCGGTTGTTGGTCCTGCATATTGGGGGTATAAAGGTAGCACAACAATTTTATCTACGCCTTGTTGTTGAAATTTCTGCAATGCACTCGCTACTGAAGGATTCCCATAGCGCATGGCAAAATCGACAATGACGTTATCGCCATGTAGAGATTTTATTTTTGCTGCCAATTTAAATCTTTGTGCAGCGGTAATACTTAATAAAGGCGCGCCATCATCTTGCCAAATAGTTTGGTACAATTTGGCTGATTTTGCCGGCCTAATGCGTAAAATAATACCATGTAAAATTAAAAGCCAAATTAAGCGTGGAATCTCAACGACTCGCCTATCCGATAAAAATTCTCTTAAATAGCGGCGTACAGCACTCGTTGTTGGCTCATCAGGTGAACCTAGATTAGTTATTAACACTGCGGTTGACGGGCTTTTATTATCAACTGTGCTGTCATTCTCTTTTACACGCGCACTAAAACGAGATTTCATTTATTTTTTCTTCTTATTAAACTTACTGAGCAAACTTAGACTTATAGCTCAGTAAGAAAAAGCAACTTACCTAGTCAAACAATTATTCAACTAACGTATTAACAACCAGTTCAAGAATATCGCTACGATCAACATCAACACCAAGAGCCTCTGCTTTAAAGTCTCCGGGCTTAATACCTACACCACCTTGCATTGAAACAATGGCATATACGTGCACTTTTTCAACGCTAGCCAAGTTGTTCTCAGGGCTCATCGCTTGGCTATTATTTAAGACAATAACAGTTGGTAAATCACTCATTTTCATTTTAACAGCTGCAAGGGGCATACGCTGACCATTAGTTGGTACGGCATAAATGAATACAACACGGTCTTCACCTTTTGCTAGTTGCTCAGTAAGTTTATCAGACAGGCTTACACTCACTTTTAATTGCGGTCCTGCTACTGATTGTGATTCATCTGTAGGAGAAGGTGTTGAACTACCTGCCATACTGTTTTCTGATTTACCTGAAGTATTACCTAGTCGATTATTAGCTTCAGCAACCGCTTCTTTTAACGCTGCAATATTAACGCCTTTATTGCTTGAATCAATAACACGTTGCCAGTAACTAATTGCTTTTTGATAGTTTTCACCAATAAAATTATGCATTCCGAGTAAAATATTAGTTGATGGGTCGTTAATATCTAGGGCTAATGCTCTATCAATATACTTTTGTACTTGTGCACTAATTTTTTGGTTATTTTTATAATAAAGAGCCTGTGCTATCGCACCTAATACGTCCGCATGCTCCCCTTCAATGTTAATTACTTGGGTAAATGCAGCTACCGCTTCATCAAAACCGCCTACTGCAACATAAGTTTGACCTAAGTTATACCAGGCTTCACTATCTTTAGGATTAGATTCAATATGTTTTTGCAGTTTATTGATATGCGCTATAGCTTCATTTTCACGCTGCTCTAGCATTTTCTCTTGTGACATACCTTGCTGCTGACCGTGGCCAGCTGGCATTTCTGTTATCAGTTTATAACTGCCTTGCTTGTTATAAAGTGCCACTGAAAAGAGAATAATAAAAACACTTAAACCTAAAGGCCAAAGAGGTGAGTATGACCTTGCATTAATAGCAACGTTTACTTCTTTTGAAGTACTTTCTATATCCTGTAATAAGGTTTTATCTAATTCAGCCAATAGGTACTGATAGTTTTCTTCATCAATGCCTCCTTCGCCGTAATCTTTTTCTATTTCTTTTTTATGTTCATGATACAAACGCACATTAGTTTCATCACGTAAGCTACTATCTACACGAACGTCTTGTATTTTCTGTTTAAAGAAAGGTCGCCATACCATCAATAATAATAAAATTAAAAATATAAGGGCTATTACTAAAAATTCCATAATGTTATCTACTACTTTTTTTAATGATACGGGTGGTTACTTTTTATTTAAAAAGTCTTTCAGTTTGTCTTGTTGTTCCGTCGATAAGACTAAGTTCTTTTTATCAACAGGTTTTCTACGAACAACGACAATTACCACAATAATACCTAACAAAATAAGGACTACAGGACCAAACCATAATACGTAGGTCAACTGGGATACCCTTGGGCGATATAAAACAAATTCACCATAACGATCGACCATAAAGTTGACAATTTCACTATCGGCTTTACCTTGTTGCAATAACTCATAAAGTTCTCGTCGTAAATCAGCGGCGATCGGTGAGTTAGAGTCAGCTAAGTTTTGGTTCTGACATTTAGGACATCGTAACTCTTTACTTAATGCTTGAAAGCGAATTTTAGTTACTTCATCCTGAAATTCATAGGTATCAACTGGGCTCGCACTTACCTGATTAGTACTTAATGCAATGACCAACGAGAGTATGAGTATGCTGATAAAACGCATGTTATTTCCCCTGCTTCTTTTCTTCAATTAGCTGAGCAATTAATGGCTCAAATTCACGTCGCCATACGCGAGTATCAATAGCGCCGGCAAAACGTTTACGAATAATACCGTGATGATCGATAACAAAGGTTTCCGGTGCACCATAAACGCCAAGGTCAAGACCTAAAGTTCCTTCCTCATCAAAAATAGAAAAAACATAAGGGTCTTCATAATGTTGTAGCCATTGCTGTGCTGCAACACGTTCATCTTTATAATTCAAACCATACAACTTAACTTGACTATCTTTAGCTACATCAACCAAGTACGGGTGTTCATACTTACAAGTAGGACACCAAGTAGCCCATACATTAATTAAAACAATATCACCAAGTAAATCAGCCTGAGTGACCATTTTGTCGCTATTATTTAATGTTTGTAGCTCAAAAGCTGGCATAGTTTTACCAACCAAGGCTGAAGGCATGTCTTGTGGGTTAAGCGATAATCCACGGTACAGAACAACACCCAAAGCGATTACTAATATCAATGGCAGAAAGCGAATTAGCTTACCCATTATTACGCCTCCGAAGCTTTTGATGTACTGGTTGATGTTCCAGTTAAAGTGCTTGTTAAAGAATCAACAACTGGCGCATTTACTACTGCCGTCTTTTTACGACGGTAACGTTTATCAAGCATCGACAAAATTCCGCCGATACTCATGAAAATAGCACCTAGCCAAATCCAACGCACAAAAGGTTTATAATGTACTCGAATTGCCCAAGCACCACCGGGTAAAGGGTCCCCTAATGCAACATACACGTCACGGAATAATCCAGGATCGATGCCTGCTTCAGTCATACCCATGGTTTGTACACGATAAGATCGACGTTCTGGTTTGAGCAAAGTAACAAAGTCACTTTCGTTCTCGCCTGTCACTTTGTAGATATTAATCTGGCCCTGCTCAGCACTGTAGTTAGGTCCCTCAACGTGTTTAATGCCTTTAAACTCAATTTCATAGCCTGATACAATAACTTTTTCGTTTAATGCCATTTTGACATTGGTTTCACTTTCATACATTGAGACAATTGTTACGCCAACAATAGTAAAAGCAATACCAGCATGAGCCGTTGCCATACCTATATGGCTGGTTGTTAATTTTCCTACGGTTGTAATTTGCTTTTTAACTTCTTTAACAACAACTAAGAAAACCCAAGTAGCTAACGTGATACCCATGGCAACTAAAATATTAAACTCGCCACCGTAGACCACAGGAAACAATAGACCAAAAGCGATACTAAATACCGATGAGCTGAAGAGCCTTTTACGTAACTCACCTTTTTTAGCTTTCTTCCATCGAATTAACGGCCCTATTCCCATAATGATGAATAAAATACTCATGATTGGTACAAAGACAGCGTTAAAGTATGGAGGGCCTACTGATATTTTTCCGTAACCTAAAGCATCGACTAATAAAGGATATAAGGTGCCTAAAAGTACAGTTACCGTTGCAACAACCAAAATAACATTACACAGCAATAATGCAGTTTCTCGTGAATAAAATGCGAAACGAGAGAAGCTCGCGACTGTATTTGCTCTAAATGCATAAAGGGTAAGTGATCCACCCATAGCAATAGCTAAAATCATCAGAATAAAAATACCACGAGATGGATCTGCGGCAAAAGAATGTACCGAAGTAATAACTCCTGAGCGCACTAAAAACGTACCTAACAAACTCAAACCAAAGGCAAATATTGCCAATAAAATGGTCCAATTCCTGAACGTACCACGCTTTTCAGTAACCGCTAATGAATGTATTAATGCGGTACCAATTAACCAAGGCATAAATGAAGCATTTTCAACAGGATCCCAGAACCACCAACCACCCCAGCCAAGCTCATAATAAGCCCACCAGCTACCTAGTGCGATCCCCATGGTTAGAAACATCCAAGCACCAACAGTCCAAGGTCTAGACCAACGAGCCCAAGCTGCATCCATTTTCCCTGCCATTAACGCAGCAACAGCAAAAGCAAAAGCGACAGCAAAGCCCACATAGCCAAGATATAACAATGGTGGATGAATAATTAAACCTACATCTTGCAATAGAGGGTTCAAGTCTCGACCTTCCATTGGCACATTTGGCCATAAACGTTCAAACGGGTTTGAAGTCAGCACGGTAAAAGCAATAAAACCTATAGCTATCATACCCATAACAGCTAAAACACGGGCAATAAACTCTTCTTCAATACCGTCTGAAAAACGAGCAACTGCAGCAGTCCAGGCAGTTAATGAGAATACCCATAAGAGTAAAGAACCTTCATGTCCGCCCCAAACAGCACTTATTTTAAAGTAATAAGGTAAATGGGTATTAGAATGACTGGCGATATATTTAATAGAGAAATCATCGATGACAAAGCTGTAGGCAAGAACAATAAGACTAATACCGGTGAAAAAAAACATACCGTA
>Ga0209395_1000678_pt1 | contig 49320 bp, 37 predicted proteins | sample GOMGulsemesocosm_3_FD_184635 | JGI IMG/M metagenome (GOLD analysis project Ga0209395, IMG submission 184635) | Methane-oxidizing microbial communities from mesocosms in the Gulf of Mexico - GOM9D Gulf of Mexico (SPAdes) (version 2) | ecosystem: Environmental > Aquatic > Marine > Cold seeps... | reverse complement strand
AATTAAATTTAATAAAACAAAATTACCTCCAGTACTAATATTTATTGGCTTTTACCTGTTAGCAATGTTATCGCATGGTTTTTATGATTTTTGGTTGATAAACAAAGCGGTATCTAATTTTGAAGGGTTAACTACCCTATTCTTTCTAGCTACAGTTCACATTTGGTTTATCATGAAAAACAATACAATTAATAGTTCTAATTATTATGATAAAGATATTAGAATTGATAATGATCAAATTAAGATGTATTTAATCATTAGTTTATTATCCATATTCATGAGCAGTTACATATATGTTGCTTTTGCTTGGAATGAACAAGAAGCTAATAGTTTTCTTCTTAAATCGATATTTGCTTACGGATACATTATGCTATATTTGATAGCGACTTTATCACGTTTTAATTTAATCCACGGAATACTAAAACCAATTCGATTGAGTATTAAAATACTATTCCCTAGACTAAAGTAATCATTTAAGTAAGTATTATAACCACCTGATTTAAAGCGATGTAATAATGCGTAATAGTTTTTCTCTATGATAGAAAAACTCCGGTTTTAAACAACCTCATTCTTATATCGCAGTAAACGCAGCGCATTTAAAACAACTAATAATGTTGAGCCTTCATGGATAATAACTGCTGGACCAATGGTAGCATAACCTAAAATAGTAGCAGGAATTAATACCGCTACAATCCCCAAACTTATCCAAAGGTTTTGTTTAATTATCATCTTTGATTTTCTACTCAATCCGATAACAAAAGGCAAGTTTTCAATTTTATCAGACATTAATGCTACATCCGCAGTTTCGAGTGCGACATCACTTCCTGCAGCTCCCATGGCAATACCTACAGTACTATTTGCCATAGCAGGCGCATCATTTACACCATCACCTACCATTGCTATTTTAGTGTATCGCTTTTTTAATTCTAGAATTGCCGTTACTTTATCTTCTGGTAACAGATTTCCTTTAGCTTCAGTTAAACCAATCTGTTTTGCTATTGAATCACCAACATTTTGATGATCTCCAGTAAGCATAATCATTTTTTTTATCCCAATGTTTTTCAGGTTTTTAAGGGTTCTTCTAGCACTTTCTCTTGGTACATCCATTACGCTAATTAAACCTACCAATTCATTTTTATATGCCACTAGCATAGCTGTATGACCACTAAGTAGCAACTCATTCATTTGAGTTTTAATTTTATCCGAAATAATAACTCGATGATCAATCATTAATTTTTCATTCCCAATAAGCACCTCTCCTCCATTATATTGTGCTGAAATTCCTTTTCCTTGAATTGCTTTAATTTCAACTGCATCATTTTTAACTTTCAAAGAAAATTGTGACTTGATATCATTTGCTATCGCTTTTGCTAAAGGATGATTACTCAGCGTTTCAACCTCTAATACTAGGTTTAAGAATTTCGTTTTATCAAACCCGTTTACTGGTATGACATTAGTTAGTTTCGGCTTCCCTTCAGTAAGTGTTCCTGTTTTATCAAATGCGATGGTGGTTAAAATACCTAAATCCTCCAAGGCTCTTCCTCCTTTTATAAGTACACCTCCTTTTGCCGCTCGAGCAATACCACTCAAAACTGCACTTGGTGTAGAAATTGCCAACGCACAAGGGCTTGCTGCTACTAATACTGTTATAGCACGATATAAACTTTCATCGAAAATTTCATCTATAACTAAAAAAGCAAAACATAAAGAGATCACCAATACTATTACTATTGGTACAAACCATTTTTCGAACTTCTTGGTTTGTAGTTGTGTAGGAGATTTTTGAGTTTCTGCTTCACTTACCATTTTTATCAAACGAGATACAGTACTGTCTTTACTCATTTTTAACACTTGAACTTCCAAAGCATCATCTCCGTTAATAGTTCCTGTAAAAACAACATTACTTTTGTCTATATCATTAAATGATGGAAGCTTGGTCAAATCAGTAATCGCCGCTTTATCTACAGGCATACTCTCACCTGTAATGGACGCTTGATTAATACTACTGTTTCCTTTAATTATGACACCATCAGCAGCAATTTTAGTATTGGGTTTTATAACAATTATATCGTTTAGTTGTAAGTCTTCAATTGGAATTTCAAGAACTGAACCTGCTCTTTTTACCAAAGCATTTTTTGGCGACAATTCTCCTAAAGCCTCAATAGATTTTTTAGCCTTATTCATGGCGTAACTCTCTAAGGCATGCCCTAAACTGAATAGAAATAACAATAATGCACCTTCTTCCCTCCTACCAATGTAAGCAGCTCCTGCAGCCGCAACAAGCATTAAGAAATCAATTTCAAACTCACCTTTTTTGATTTTATCAATGGCTTCTAATGTAGTAAACCAACCACCAAAAATAAAAGCGATAATAAAACTTATTAATGAATAGTAATCTGGGAAATTTGTAAGTCTTTCTAAAATTAACCCTGTAAAAAAGAAAACACCACTTAAAACAGCAAAATAGAGCTCAGTTTTTTCACCAAAAACACCTCCATGTTTATGGTTATGACCACCTTTTTCTGAATGCTTTTCTGACATATTTCTATTCTTATTATCAAACTAGTTTAACGTAAAAGATACGAAATAAGAAAGCTTCACCACTTTAAATTTAAGAATAAAGAGATGAAGCTTTCCATGTCTAAAAAAGTTTAATGCGTATGTTCTGCTTCACTTTTTTTCAATTCCGCCATTAAATAATAAGCACCACTTTGAGCAACTAAAGCTCCTTTTTCTATTGGGGCTACAAAATCGAATGCTGTAAAACCATTACTCGTGTTCTTAACCAATACTTCTTTAGGAGCAAATCCCCAAGAACCATCGGCTTCTTTCTCAGCAGTAAATACAAAGTACTGCTCACCTTCCTGAAATATAGCATCTTCTGGTAAAGCTTGCTCTAAACTATCTTCCTTTAATATACGTGCGTTTACATACATACCAGGGATTAAGTTTTTGTCTTTATTCTCTATTTCAGCATGCACATGTAATGCTTTTGGCCCCTCTTCAAACGATTTTCCTACCGAGTAAATTTTTGCAGTTAATTCTTTACTACCTATAGATTCGATGGTAAACTGTACCGTTTGCCCGTTTTTTACTTTGCTAATATCCTTTTCAAACACCATTAAATCGGCATGAATATGATCTGTATTAACCACTTCAAACAAAGGAGTTTGTGGCCGTACATACTGTCCTGATTTAATTTCAACTTTTTCAATAAAACCATTTATCGGACTTCGTACAGGTGCTACTTGAGAAATGTTACCATTACGTACACGCTTAGCAGAAACACCCAATAAGGCTAACTGACTTTCTAACCCTTTAGCCAGCCCTTTTGCACTGAAATATGCCGATTGGGCTAGTTGATAATCACGACCAGATCCTACATTAGCTTCATATAATTTCTTTTGACGGTTATAATCTTGCTTCAAGAAAGTAAGCTTGTTATAGGTCTGTAAATAATCTGTTTGCATGGTAATTATAGATGGGTGACTGATATAAGCTAAAACTTGCCCTTTTTTAACTTTATCACCTTCTATAGCTTTAATCTTATTGATATTAGCTCCCAAAACACTAGTTACTACAGCTTCATTTTGTGGAGGCACTCCCAATTTACCATTTACTTCAATATAGCCTCCCATATTTTGTTCCCTCAACGTTCCAATTTTAATATCAAGGATATCAATTTGCTTTTGGGTTAATTTCACCTCCTCTTCATGCCCATGCTCATCATGTATATCTTTTTTTACTGCTTCGTGATCATGCCCATCACTTTCGTTATGTTGGTTATATACTGCTGTTTTTTCAATGTGATTTCCTTCTTCATCATGTTTATGACCTTCATGACCGACTTGTTTACAACTACTTAGTAGTGATAAAACAATTATTACGCTTGTTAAATATATAGTTCCTTTTTTCATCTTTAATATTATTTATTTGGTATTTAAAAAATACTCTAATTGTATTTTGTGCGACATGTATTCTTCTAAAACTTGCCATGTTTTGGCTTCTAACTCAATAGCTGACTTCATGTTTTGTAAAAAAGAAAGATAATCCATTGCTCCTTCATTGTACATCAATATAGCTCCATTACGCTGCTCTATTGCTAAAGGCAAAGCTTTGTCCTTATAATAACTCCAATTACTTTGAGACTGCTTAAACTCATTCAATAAGCTAATATAATTACTGTTTAACTGAACTTCTTTTGCATTGTTTTCTTTCGCTATTACTTGTTCGTTGATTTTAGCAGCTTTTGCTTTCGCTCTTGTTTTCATGAATATCAATGGAATTTGAATTCCTACTTGATAACTACTAAACCCTGACTGACCACCTATTTTCTGAAAGCCATATTGCCCAGATATCTTTGGTAAAAACTGAGCGTTAGCAACTTTCTTCTCTGCATTAGCTTCAGTTAATTGATTATCCCAATATGCTTGTAAAGGATGATTGCTCAATTTTAACTCCGTAGTTATCGAAGTTGTGTTAAAACTTGCTAGATCTGTATCAGCTAGAACAAGTGATTCATCAGATAATATCCAGCTGTTCAACTCCTGTAATGCAATTTTAGAATTGGTATTTGCTTGGTCTTTTTTTAACTGAATTAAATTCCCTTCATTAGCCATAAGACTATACTCTAATTTAGATATTAACTCCGTTTCAAAACGTAAATCAAGTGCTTTACTTAATCTAGAATACACAGAATCTATTTCCATATAAGATTTATACAAACGCTTTGATACATAAGCTCTTATCCACAATAACTTAACCTGTCTCTTTAATTGCAAATTAGTTAATTTTAATTGCGATTCAGCAGTACTAATTCTAGCGTTCACCAATTTACTTTTTGGAGATATACCAAAGACATCAATTCCAGTTTGTCCAATTCCAAAAGTGGTATAATCGGGCGAATTATTATTCCCGATTTCCTCGGCCGCCGTGAATAATTGAGTGTTACCAAAATCCCAAACAGTCCCTTTTAAAGCTTTTTCTTTCGCTATAGAAAGGTTTGCTGCTTCAACAGATGGATACTTTTCCAAAGCCATAGCCACCGCTTCACTAATAGTTACCGTTTGTTGCGCTTGAGCTATTCCTAATCCAAACAGCAACATAGTTGCGATAACATTTTTTGATGGGCTAAATTTAATTTTCTTTTCTTCCATTTTTTCCATCCATCTATATAAAACAGGAATCACAAATAAGGTTAATAATGTAGATGTTAGCAATCCTCCAATAACGACTGTTGCCAATGGTTGTTGCACTTCCGCACCGGATGAAGTAGATAGCGCCATTGGCAAGAACCCTAACATATCTGTTAATGCAGTTAATAAAATGGGACGAATACGTCTTCGAGTTCCTTGTTTTATTCGTTCATTTATATCAGCAACTCCTTCTTCTTTCAATTCATTAAATCCACTGATTAATACAAGCCCGTTTAAAACCGCAACACCAAATAACACAATAAATCCAACACCTGCTGAAATACTAAAAGGCATGTCACGAAGTATTAATGAAAATACTCCACCAATAGTTGCTAATGGAATAGCCATATAAATCATGATAGTTTGCTTAAACGATTTTAAAGCCATGAAAATTAGCACGAAAATCAACCCTAAGGCTAATGGGACTACCGTTTTTAATTTCCCCGTTGCGCGCTCTAAGTTTTCAAAAGCACCACCATAACGAACATAATATCCAGATGGCAATGTCACCTGAGCCTCAATTTTTTGTTGAATTTCTTCTACTAAAGATTTTATATCACGGCCACGAACATTAATCCCTACATAAGTTCTACGGTTAGTATTATCTCTACTAATTTGCATAGGACCTGGTTTATAACTAATACTAGCTACTTCTTTTAAAGGGATTTGTGTTCCACTAGGTAATGTTACAAATAAGTTTTTAACATTGCTTAAATCTTGCCGTAACTCTTCTTTAAGTCGAACTACCAAGTCAAAACGCTTTTCTCCTTCAAAAATTGTCCCTGCAACTCCTCCAGCGAAAGCTGTTTCTATCAATTTGTTCAACTCATTAATTTGTAATCCGTATTGAGCTAACTTATTTCTGTTGTAGTTAATAGTGATTTGTGGCTGTCCAGAAATTGCTTCAACTTTCATATCGGCAACACCATCTACTGTAGCAACGATTCTCCCTATTTCCTCTGCTTTTTCAGCTAATACGGTTAAATCATCACCATATAATTTTACAGCAATATCCTCACGAACCCCCGTAATCAATTCATTGAAACGCATTTCTATAGGCTGGGTGAATTCAAAATTAACTCCAGGAACTTGCTCTACAGCAGCTTTCATGGATGATATCAATTCATCTTTTGAAATTCCTCGTATCCATTCACTTTCGGGTTTAAGAATTACAAATACATCTGCAATATCCATTGGCATTGGATCCGTAGGCACATCAGCAACACCTATTCTACTAATAATATCTATTACTTCTGGGAAATCATCTTTTACAATTTTTTCAATTTTAGTAGTTGTAGCAATTGATTCAGACAATGAGCTTCCTGGTTTTAATATGGCATGAAAAGCCAAATCCCCTTCATCTAACTGAGGGATAAATTCTCCTCCCATTTTTGTAAACACAAATGCTGATATAGCAAGCAATGCAATTGAAGATATAACAATGATCTTTCCCTTTGTTAGCGCTTTTACTAAAATATTTTCATATTTATCTTCTAACCAATTAACTACCTTATCTCCCCAATATTTTTTAGTAACATCCTTAGGTGCTTTTAAAAATACCGAAGTAACCATAGGTACATAGGTTAAACATAACACCATTGCTCCTATCATAGCAAAACTAAACGTCAATGCCATAGGAATAAACATCTTCCCTTCAACACCTTCTAAAGCTAGAATTGGTAAGAAAACAATCAAGATGATAAATTGCCCAAAAAAAGCAGTATTCATCATTTTGGAAGATGCTTTGTAAGTAATTTGATCTCTATCGGTAGCAGTAACGTTTCCAGATTTTTTCATACGTTGATAAATCATGAACACCGTACTTTCTACTATAATTACAGATCCATCAACTATAATTCCGAAGTCAATTGCTCCTAAACTCATTAGGTTAGCCCAAACATCAAAAGCATTCATTAATATAAAAGCGAATAATAAAGATAATGGTATTGTTGATGCAACTATTAAACCACCTCGCCAATTCCCTAAGAAAAACACTAAAATAAAAATGACTATTAAAGCTCCTTCTACTAAGTTTGTTTTAACAGTTGATGTTGTATTAGCTATTAATTTACTTCTGTCCAAAAATGGTTTTATGGTAACTCCTTCAGGTAATGATTTTTGAATTTCAGCAACTCTATTAGTTACATTTTTAATTACTTCATCAGTACTAGCTCCTTTCAGCATTAAAATCATTCCCCCAACGGCTTCTCCTTCTCCATTTTTAGTTAAGGCTCCATAACGGGTAGCCGAACCAAACTGAACAGTACCAATGTCTTTAACCGTAATTGGAATGCCTCCTTTATTGTCAACTACGATGTTTTTAATATCATCTAAGCTACGGGCTAAGCCTTCTCCTCGGATAAAATTTGCTTGATGATTTTTTTCTATATACGCTCCACCAGTATTTTGGTTGTTATTTTCTAAAGCTTCATAAACATCGTTAATAGTTAATCCTATTGCATTTAATTCATTCGGATCAATACTAACTTCATATTGTTTGGCATTTCCACCAAAAGCATTTACCTCTACTACTCCAGGAACCATTGCCATTTGTCGACGGATAATCCAATCTTGAATAGTTCGTAGTTCTGTAGCATCGTATTTGTTTTTAAACTCCGGTGCCACCTCTAAAGTGTATTGATAAATCTCTCCTAACCCCGTAGAAATTGGCCCCATAAACGGTGTCCCAAATCCTTCCGGAATGTTTGCTTTTATTTCTGTTAATTTTTCTGATACCAACTGTCTAGGTAAATACGTATCTATATCGTCACTAAAAACGATTGTTACTACAGATAGTCCGAAACGAGAAATAGAACGAATTTCTGTTACTTCTGGTAAGTTTGCTACTGCTACTTCTACAGGATAAGTAACAAATTGCTCAATATCTTCAGTTCCCAAGTTTGGCGCTTGGGTTATTATTTGTACTTGATTATTTGTAATGTCTGGAACAGCATCTACAGGAACCTGTTTTACGCTGTAAATACCACCAACAATAAGTGCTAACGTAAACAATGCAATAATAAATTTATTATTGACTGAAAACTCAATAAGTTTGTTAATCATTTGATTTTTTTGTTTAAAAAATAGAATTATGACTGCATTACTATAAGAATACAGCACAAAGACTCATTATAAGTTTCTATTTTTTGATTGTAATTAATTGAAATATGTATATACTCTATTGTTTAGAGGTAAATACATAACATTTCCGTTTTTACGGAAATTAAAATTATTCAATTAAGCAATCTGAGGAGGTTGAAAAAGTTGATCTAAGCAACTATTTTCGTGAAGATTATCATAAGAAATAATCTCTAATTTTTGTTCAAAACTTGGGAATAAGGTATAGTTAATGTTAGTGTTAATTATTGCAAATGAAAAACCTAACATTGTACAGTGGTGATGGTGTTCAGATTGTTTCTCATCTTCACTATCGTGATCATGATGTCCTTGTTGATGCGCTTCATTAAAATAATCCTCATCTGCATGCAATTCAACAGCATCAAACGCTATCACATCAATGTGTGCTTGCGCAGGTGGCATTAAAATTAATAAAGCAAATATGGTTACAAAAAATTTCACTGGGTAAATATACAAAATAATAGCCGTAAGAGTATTACAGCTATTATTTTATGACTGTTTTAACTAATTTTAATATGCTAATAAAGCTTTTAACTCGTCTTCAAACCTATCTTTAGCAAGGTATTGTTTTTCTAATGTTGGCAAGAAAGGTATTGGTGTTTCTATACTTGACACACGCTTTACAGGTCCGTCCAAAGCTTCAAAACAATTTTCCATAATTAAGGCTGATAAATCAGAACCAAAACTACCAAACTCATTATCTTCCTGCAAAATAATTGCTTTACCTGTTTTTTGTACTGAAGCAAAAATCGCTTCCCTATCTAAAGGAACTAAAGATCTTAAATCGATTAAATCTGCAGATATATCTGGATTATTTTTTAATGTATCTAATGCCCAATGTACACCAGCTCCAAAAGTAATGATACTAATATCAGTACCTTCCTTTAAAATACTTGCTTTTCCTAATGGAAGTGTGTAATAATCGGTAGGTACATCTTGGTAAATACTTCTGTATAAGGCTTTATGCTCAAAGAATAATACTGGATTTGGATCTTCAATTGATGTTGCTAATAATCCTTTGGCATCTGCTGGAAAAGCAGGATAAACTACTTTTAAACCAGGCACTGTAGTAAACCAAGCTTCATTGGTTTGTGAGTGAAACGGTCCAGCTCCTACACCTGCACCGCAAGGCATACGCACAACGACATCGGCATTTTGCCCCCAACGGTAATGAGATTTTGCTAATAAATTCACAATTGGATTGAAACCTGAAGACACAAAATCAGCAAATTGCATTTCCATAACCGATTTAATTCCGCTTACTGATAAACCATAAGCAGCAGAAATTATTGCTGATTCACAAATTGGTGTATTACGAACCCTGTCTTTTCCAAAGGCTTCAACAAAACCATCGGTAATTTTAAAAACCCCTCCGTATTCAGCTACATCTTGTCCCATGATAACTAAATCATCATGCTTTTCCATTGACTGACGTAAACCTTTAGAAATAGCATCAACTAAACGGATGTTTTCTGTTTCGTTATTTTTTTCAACATGCTGGTATTCGAAAGATTGAAACACATCACTTAACTCATTACTTAAATCTACTTCAATCGCAGGTTCATCAAATGCTAACTTTAAATTATCATTAATTTCTTGCTTGAACTGTTCTCTTAAAGCTTCTTCAATAGTGTCATTTAAAACCCCTTCAGTTTCTAAGTAAGTCTTAAAGTTTTCAATAGGATCTTTAATTGCCCATGCATCTATTAAGTCTTGAGGCACATATTTAGTACCACTCGCCTCTTCGTGCCCGCGCATTCTAAACGTTTTAAATTCTAATAGTACTGGACGTGGGTTTTTACGCATATCCTCAACCAAAGCTTGTACTTTAGTATATACTTCTAAAATATTATTACCATCAATAATATGGTTTTCCATACCATATCCTTTACCTCTATCAGCTAAATGCTCACAATTAAATTGCTCACTAACTGGGGTTGATAGGCCGTATCCGTTGTTTTCAATACAAAACAATACAGGTAAACTCCATACAGAAGCTACATTTAATGCTTCATGAATATCTCCTTCACTAGTACCACCGTCACCGGTAAATACTGCACAAACTTCTTTATTATCTTTTAATAAATTCCCTAGAGCAATACCATCAGCTAAACCAAATTGAGGTCCTAAATGCGATATCATTCCTACAATATTGAATTCTTGGGTACCGAAATGAAAACTTCTATCTCTTCCTTTTGTAAATCCGTTTGCTTTTCCTTGCCATTGAGAAAATAGTCGATATAATGGAATTTCTCTAGTAGTAAACACTCCTAGATTACGATGCATTGGCAATATATATTCTGACTTGTTTAATACAGAGGTTACACCTACAGAAATTGCTTCTTGGCCAATACCAGAAAACCACTTTGAAATTCGTCCTTGACGTAACAAAATTAGCATCTTTTCCTCAATCATTCGAGGTTTAAGCATTGAACTATATAATTGCAGTAACGTTTCGTTAGTTAATTCTTTTCTATCGAAAGTAATAGGGGTATTTTCGGTTATGGTTGGGTTCATTTTCTTTTATTTATATATCAAAAATGAGCAAAAAAACAGTAGTATCAAAAGTAACAGCATCTTTTTTCAACAATTTGACGCCTAAATTATTAATAAAATAACAATAGGTAAATCTCTATTTTAAATAATCAATTGTATAATTGCTTCAAGCACCCAGTTATTTGTTAATAACTCTTCTTTCAATTGAATTGTATTGAACACTCGTTTTTACTACATTTGTTATAATCAAATGTAGTTACATAACAAGAGTTATCAACTATTTTTATATTGAAAAAAATGCAAGATATACCCAGTGTTAACCTCGCTGATTTTTTGTCAGGCGACGAAACAAGAAAACAAAAATTTATCAATGAGATTGGAAAAGCATTCCAGGAAATTGGTTTTGTTGCTTTAAAAGGTCATTTTTTAAGTGATGAACTTGTATCTAGTTTATATGGTGAAATCAAAAATTTCTTTGAACTACCAGTAGAAACAAAACGTTCTTATGAAATTGAAGGAATTGGTGGACAACGCGGTTATATTTCTTTTGGAAAAGAAGCTGCTAAAGGAAAAAAAGAAGGAGATTTAAAAGAATTTTGGCATTTCGGTCAATATGTTGAGGATAACCCAACGTTGAAAGCAGAATACCCTGAAAATGTAACTGTAAATGAGTTGGATAATTTTAATTCTGTTGGTAAAGAAACATATAAAATGTTAGAAAAAACAGGGGTTTATGTATTACGTGCATTAGCCTTGTTTTTAGAATTAGATGAGTTTTACTTCGATAACTTTATCAAAAATGGAAATAGTATCTTAAGACCTATACACTATCCTCCTATCACTGAAGAACCTAAAAATGCAGTTCGTGCAGCAGCACATGGTGACATTAACTTAATTACGTTGTTAATGGGTGCTCACGGTAAAGGTTTACAAATACAAGATCATAGTTGTGATTGGCACGATGCAATTGCTCAACCAGATGAATTGGTTATAAATGTTGGAGATATGTTATCACGTCATTCAAACAACATATTAAAATCTACAATACATAGAGTTGTAAACCCTTCAAAAGAACTTTGGAGAACATCTCGTTATTCTATCCCGTTTTTTATGCATCCTGTAAGTAAAATGCCTTTAAACTGTTTAGACAATTGTATTACCGATGAAAACCCTAAAGGTTTTGAAGATATAACCGCAGGAGATTTCTTAACGGAAAGACTTATTGAACTTGGTTTAGTTAAAAAATAATTATATAATAATAAATAGTAGTATTCAAAACTAAACTGCTATCATTTAATCATTTGAACACTTATAAAATGGATTTTAAAGATCAGTTAAAAAACTTGTTTCCGGAACATAAAGAGACCGAAACACCCGTTTCAAAGGAAGAAAAATCAACAGTTTGGCTTCAAGATGAACCGTTATTATGTAAGTATGTAAAGCGAAAAGGAAAACCAACTACTATTATTGATGGATACACTGGTTCTACAGCTGATTTTAAATTACTCGCCAAAGAATTGAAACAAAAACTTAGTGTTGGAGGTAGTTTTAAAGATGACTCCATTATTATTCAAGGAGATTATAGAGATACCATAATGGAATTATTAATCGCCAAAGGGTTTAAAGTAAAACGTGTTGGTGGATAATTTTACCTGATTACAACATGATTCATAAAATAGTCGAATTTCTAATTTAGAGATTCGACTATTTAATTTAAAACATCATTAGCTTAAACACAAAACAAAACATCCTATATAGTGCTGACTGTTAATAATTTGCCATATTATTAACAGTGATTAAACAATAATATTAAAAAGATATGCTTACCTTTATAAGGGATTATTTACCATCCTCAACGCTACTTATATGAAATCTGCACAATTACACATTACAAACGGAGATAACACTACATTAGCACTACAAAAGCTAAAGATAGGTGGTGAAATTGTTACATGGCGTGAAATGCTTTGTGAAGGAAAAACCACTATTGATGTGGGCTCAGAAAATTTTTGGAAATCTAGGTTCGATTTTTTTTCTAGAAACTACAAAATAACAAAAAAACATTTTATAGATAATACATTAAAAGAATTTAGAAACTTATGTAATCATAAATATCAGGAAGAAATCATATTATGGTTTGAATATGACTTGTCTTGCCAAATTAACATGATTGCTGTTATCTCTTGGTTGAAAAAAAATAGACCTAATGCCACAATAGCTTTAGTTTCACCCGAAAACAAAACGGATCCCAAAAAGTATCTGAGACTCCATAAATTAGTACAAAAAGAGCTTCTTTCATTTTATAAAAATCGTATAATCCTTGCTAAAGAGGACATAGAATATGCCGATTATATTTGGCAGCTATACTGCTCAAAATCCCCTTTACAATTACAAAACATAATAATAGACTCTCATTCACACTTTACATATTTACATGATGCAATTGAAGCGCATTTACAACGATTCCCAACTATAAAAAATGGTTTAAATAAAATTGAAAACAATATTTTAGAAACAGCCCTAACCGGTTCATATGCCTCTAAAAAAAGCTTTATACAGAAATTACTTCATAAACAAGAGATCTATGGCTTTAGCAGTTTGCAATATGAAAAAAAGATACGTGATTTAAAAGGATTGTTTCGCAGCTTTTCACCCGTTGTACTGAATGATTTAGGTCAAGATGTACTTCAAAAAAAACAAAACTACTACCATTCCATTAAAAACGATCTTTCTTATTTAGGAGGTTCATTAAAATACAACTACTTATACGATGAAATTGATGGTAAATTATTAAAATTATAGTTATTTTTGTCCAATACGTCAGATTTTAATGAAATTTAAAGCATCAGAATTAATCATAAATAATGACGGAAGTATTTATCATTTAAATTTACTTCCTGAAGATTTAGCCACTACAATAATTACTGTAGGAGATCCTGATAGAGTTAATAGCGTAACAAAATACTTTGACACTATTGAAGTATCTAAACAAAAACGTGAATTTAAAACAGAAACCGGCTATTATAAAGGAAAACGAATTACCGTAATTTCTACTGGAATTGGTACTGATAATATTGATATTGTATTTAATGAATTAGATGCATTAGTAAACATCAATTTTAAAACAAGAACCATTAAATCCAATCATACCTCATTAGACATAATCAGAATAGGTACTTCAGGAAGTATTCAAAATACAATTCCTATTGATTCTTTTCTGATGTCTGAATTAGCTGTAGGTTTTGACAGTTTATTGCATTTTTATGATAGCAAACATATTCAACACAAAGCAATATCAGAAGCTATTGTAACACAAACAAACTGGTCAGAAGACAAATCAAAACCATATGTGGTTTCATACAACGAAAATTTAGGACGCAAATTTAAATCAGATAGAGTTATTAATGGTTTCACAGCTACAAACGTTGGGTTTTACGGACCACAATCGCGCATATTACGTTTGCCCCTACAAGACAATCAGTTAAACGATAAATTGGCTGATTTTTCATTTGAAGGAAATAAAATAACTAATTTAGAAATGGAAACTGCCGGGATTTATGGTTTAGCCAAATTACTTGGACACAAAGCGGTTTCTATGAATGCTATTTTAGCCAACAGGACTACTGGTGATTTTTCTGAAAATCCTGATAAAATAATTGATGACTTAATAGAATATTGTTTAAACAAATTAGTAGCATAATTTATGAAAAACTTTAAAATTGGTGGAGTTCCCGAACATTTTAATTTGCCATGGTATTTAACCTTACGTGATAAATCCTATCATGAAAAAGACATTAATTTGCGTTGGCATGATTTCTTTGGAGGTACTGGTCAAATGTGCAAAGCTTTACGCGATAAAGAAATCGATATGGCTGTTATTCTTACAGAAGGAATTATTCGTGATATTATAGATGGTAATGAATGTAAAATAGTTCAAATTTACACCAAGTCACCTTTAGTTTGGGGAATTCATGTTGCTAACAACTCCTCTTATAAGTCTATAAATGATCTTAAGGGGAAAAAAGCCGCTATTAGTCGTTACGGTTCAGGTTCACATTTAATGGCCTATGTAAATGCCGAAAATAATAATTGGGATACTAAAAAAGATTTAGACTTTGAAGTTATCAAAAACCTTGATGGTGCTGTTCTAGGATTACCAAATGGAATAGGTGATTATTTTATGTGGGAAAAGTTCACAACAAAACCTTTTGTAGATAATGGCACCTTTAGAGTAATTGACCATTGCCCTACTCCTTGGCCTTGTTTTGTTATCGCAGTTAGAAATGAGGTGCTTCAAGAAAATGAAGACGCTATTAAAGATATTCTAGAAATCATTAACACCACCACAGAAGAATTTAAAATGATTCCGAGTATTGATAAAATGATTGCACACAGGTATGATCAGAAATTGGAAGACGTACAAGAATGGTTAAGCATAACTGAATGGTCACAAGAAAATCTTGACCAAAAAACAGTCGCAAAAATTCAAAATAGATTATTAGAATTAGATATTATTTCAAGAAAAGCTTCTTATGAGGAATTGATTTATAGTTTATAACAACCAATCAATTTCGGTTATATTCTTAGATTTTAAATAAACATTTGTTTTCAAAAAATGTTCATTTCCAAACCAATATCCCCTATTAGCGCTTAAAGGAGATGGGTGCCCTGTTTCCAGAACACAGTGTTTATTTGTATCGATTAATTTAATTTTCTTTTTTGCATAACCTCCCCAAAGTAAAAACACTACATTCTCTTTTTGATTAGAAATTATTTTAATAACAGCATCCGTAAATGTTTCCCAGCCTTGTTTTTGATGACTACCAGCTTTAGATTCTTCAACAGATAAAGTAGCATTTAGCAATAACACACCTTGTTTAGCCCAAGCATCTAAATTACCTGTAGCAGGGTACATTCTACTATAGTTACTACTTAATTCTTTTAGAATATTTACCAGTGATGGCGGGTGTTTTACACCATCTTGTACCGAAAAGCACAACCCGTTAGCTTGTCCTTTTCCATGGTATGGATCTTGACCTATAATTACTACTTTTACATTTTCAAATGTACAATGATTGAATGCTGAAAATATTTGTTCATGCTCCGGAAAACAAGTACTATTTTTATATGCATTCGTAATGAATGTATCTAGAGTTTGAAAATATTCTTTTTCAAATTCTAATTGTAATATATTTTCCCAACTTGATTTTAGTGTTTTATACATCGCTATAAATGTAAAAAAAAGCCTCACTAAATGTGAGGCTTTTTTGTTGTTGTATTTATTTAATTATCTCTTCAATGAGAAGTGTGCTTTAAACTCTTTTTGAGTACTATCAGTTCCTTCAATATAAATAATTTTAAACCAATAGTCAGAACCTGGCATTTGATTACCATTGTAAGTACCATCCCAACCTGCTCCATCAGGATCTAATTGTGATAATAACTTACCAAAACGATCAAAGATATAAATCTGAGAAATTGGTATTCCTTCCTGACCAATAATTGCCCATGTATCATTAATTCCATCACCGTTTGGTGTGAAGAAATGTGGGTAATCAATTAGGATTACTGTATCAGTATATGTCCAACATCCTTCTCCATCAGTAATTGTTACTTGATGTGATCCTGGGGATACATTATCAAATGTTCCGTCCAATGTTGGTGTTCCATCATCCAAACTATACCAGAATACTATTCCAGGGATATTTGATGCTGCTACTGCTACTACTTGATGTGAATCTGCAAAGGCAACAGTAGTTACACTTGCATTGAAATCAGCAGGAATTCCTGAGACTCCAATTGTTACTGGTTGAGAAACATTTATACAATCAAAGTCCGTAGGACCTGATACCGTAACCGTATATTCTCCCGGTACTGTAGCTTCCAAGGTGTTGTTTGTTGCTCCTGCTATAGCGACTCCATCCAATGACCACTGATAATCATATAAATCAAGATTCTGGGGACCAGCGGTTGCTGTTAATAATGGTAATGTGGTATCTGTTAACGGTACTCCGTTTACATCAATACAAATCACTTCCTTATCCGCTAATACACTAACTTCTGGCACCGGTACAAATAATTGAAATTCAACTATGGTATAACACCCTGTTCCATTAGTGATAGGGGCTATTCCGAAACCATCATTAATAACACTTACATAAATAGTTTGTGGATTAACAATATTGGTATATGCTGCAGGGTTAGCAATTGCATTAGCTCCTGCTTCTGCATCATCAATACTTGTATAGTACGCTGCTGAAACACCATCTTCGCCATTTAAAATTGCGAGTTCCCATTGCGTTAAGTCAAATTCAGCAACTTGCTCTGATATAGCTCCTGAACCATCAACATTTCCATCACATTCCAACATAACACCTTCATTTCCTAAAGTGTCTTCAATTTCATCATTGTTTAGAGGTGTTGGATTTGGATTTACATGTAAATTAACAATCGCTATTGCAGAACATTCCGAAATTGGACTGAATACTCGTGCAAATATCGCTTGTGGATTATCCAGTATATTAATATAAGCTTCTGGAGTATCTATAAAATCTGCTCCTGCATTTCCTAATCCTGCTTCAGCTGCAGCTGCAGTTTCATAAAATTCCACCGTTACACCAGTAGCACCATCAGTTATTAAACTGATATAATCCGTTAAGTTGAATTCAATTTGTCCATCACTAACTTCATCTTCTAAGTCATCATCACATACTTCAATTTGTATGTGATTTGCTATAGGTAATAAATCAACATGTAACGTAATTTGTTTTTGTATAGAACAACCTGTTCCTGCAACCGTTCCATCTCCTGTATGAGTTACCACTACATAGATAATCTGATCAGGTGTGGTTTCATTTTCATAAGCATTAGGAGTGTTAATTATCGATGTAAGTTCTACGTTCCCTGAAGCATTTAATTCTGTGTAATATGTAGCAGTGTACTGATTTGTAACAGTAACATCTCCTCCAGCAGCATTGATGATTTCAGTATATAAAACTGTTTCCTCATATGACGTTAAGTCAAATACAATAATCCCATCTAAGCTTTCGTTAAAAGGAATCGTATCTGGATCGTCAATTGTTTCACATTCTGCATAAATAAGCAGTTCACTTGGTAATACAGGACTATTAATAACTAATAGATTTACTTCTACTAAAGTATAACAATTCAATGCCGCACCAGATAATTGAGCATAAATCGTTTGTGTTGCTCCAATACCATCTCCATCAGTATCTACATTTTCATATAATACTGAAGTGTCTATTGCTCCAACTCCTAAATCTGCTTCGGCTTCTGTTTCATAAAATTCTACATCTATTCCAACAATCCCACCTGTTAAATCAGCAACAATAGAAGTCAAGTCAAAATAACCGAAACTATCATTATCTGTATCACAATACGTAATCGGATTTTCAAATGGGAATGCTTGAGGGGCAGCAACTACTTCTAAAGTTAGCTCCATAGTATTGATACATCCAGTTATCGGATCTTCAATACGAACACCTATAACTTGAAGTGTTGGAGTTGTATTTACATAACCATCAGTTATTATACCTGTATTCCCTATTGCATCACCTAAAGTTAAATGATAAGTAACTACATAATTGTTAGTACCAATAATTAAATCTGTTTGGTTGCCAAATTCATCAAAAGTAGCAAGACCATCAATTACATCAGTATCACATTCTTTATATAAAAATGCTGCTGGGTTAGTTGGTAAAGTTGGTAATGGATTAATTACAACTTCAGCAATTGCAGGTTCTGGAACACATCCTGCAATTGCAGGTGCCATATAGGTAACCGTATAGATTCCTGCTGTACTTGTACTAGGATTAACCTCTCCTGAATTCACATCTAAAGTTAAACCAGCTGTTGAACTATATACACCTCCTGTAAAGGCTCCCGTACCAGTTATAGTCACTAAACCAGATGTTGTTGATACACAAAAAGGTGAATTTACATACGAAATAGCAGCTGTTGGCAACTCAGTAATTACTACAGTAGTTGTTGCTGGTACTGCTGCACAACCTCCACTTATCGGAGTATTATAAGTAACCGTATAAGTACCTGCCGTACTTGTACTAGGAGTAATTGCTCCTGTACTAGTATCTAGTGTTAAACCAGCTGTTGAACTATACGTCCCACCTGTAAAGGCTACTGTTCCTGTTAAAGTAACCGCTTCTGCAGTAGTTATTGATGTACAATATGGTGTTGCACCATAAACAATAGCTGCTGTTGGCAACTCAGTAATTACTACTGTAGTCGTTGCTGGTACTACTGCACAACCTGCGCTTGCTGGTACTGTGTATGTAACCGTATATGTTCCTGCTGTACTTGTACTAGGAATAATCGCTCCAGTATTCATGTCAATAGTTAAACCTACAGTAGAACTATATAACCCTCCTGTAAAGGCTGCTGTTCCTGTTAAAGTAACTGCTTCTGCTGTTGTAATTGTATCACAAAAAGGTGTATTATCATAACTAATAATCGCTGTTGGCAACTCAGTAATTACTACTGTAGTTGTTGCTGGTACTGCTGCACAACCTCCACTTATCGGAGTATTATAAGTAACCGTATAAGTACCTGCCGTACTTGTACTAGGAGTAATTGCTCCTGTATTAGTATCTAGTGTTAAACCAGCTGTTGAACTATACGTTCCACCTGTAAAGGCTGCTGTTCCTGTTAAAGTAACCGCTTCTGCAGTAGTTATTGATGTACAATATGGTGTTGCACCATAAACAATAGCTGCTGTTGGTAATTCCGTAACTACAACTGTAGTCGTTGCTGGTACTGCTGCACAACCTGCGCTTGCTGGTACTGTGTATGTAACCGTATATGTTCCTGCTGTACTTGTACTAGGAATAATCGCTCCAGTATTCATGTCAATAGTTAAACCTACAGTAGAACTATATAACCCTCCTGTAAAGGCTGCTGTTCCTGTTAAAGTAACTGCTTCTGCTGTTGTAATTGTATCACAAAAAGGTGTATTATCATAACTAATAATCGCTGTTGGCAACTCAGTAATTACTACTGTAGTTGTTGCTGGTACTGCTGCACAACCTCCACTTATCGGAGTATTATAAGTAACCGTATAAGTACCTGCCGTACTTGTACTAGGAGTAATTGCTCCTGTATTAGTATCTAGTGTTAAACCAGCTGTTGAACTATACGTTCCACCTGTAAAGGCTGCTGTTCCTGTTAAAGTAACCGCTTCTGCAGTAGTTATTGATGTACAATATGGTGTTGCACCATAAACAATAGCTGCTGTTGGTAATTCCGTAACTACAACTGTAGTCGTTGCTGGTACTGCTGCACAACCTGAGCTTGCTGGTACTGTGTATGTAACCGTATATGTTCCTGCTGTACTTGTACTTGGAATAATCGCTCCAGTGTTTACGTCTAATGTTAAACCAGCTGTTGAACTATATACTCCTCCTGTAAAGGCGGCTGTTCCTGTTAAAGTAACTGCTTCTGCTGTTGTAATTGTATCACAAAAAGGTGTATTATCATAACTAATAATCGCTGTTGGCAACTCAGTAATTACTACAGTAGTTGTTGCTGGTACTGCTGCACAACCTCCACTTATCGGAGTATTATAAGTAACCGTATAAGTACCTGCCGTACTTGTACTAGGAGTAATTGCTCCTGTGTTAGTATCTAGTGTTAAACCAGCTGTTGAACTATACGTTCCACCTGTAAAGGTTGCTGTTCCTGTTAAAGTAACCGCTTCTGCAGTAGTTATTGATGTACAATATGGTGTTGCACCATAAACAATAGCTGCTGTTGGTAATTCCGTAACTACAACTGTAGTCGTTGCTGGTACCGCTGCACAACCTGCGCTTGCTGGTACTGTATAAGTAACAACATATGTTCCTGCTGTACTTGTACTTGGAATAATCGCTCCAGTGTTTACGTCTAATGTTAAACCAGCTGTTGAACTATATACTCCTCCTGTAAAGGAGGCTGTTCCTGTTAAAGTAACTGCTTCTGCAGTTGTAATTGTATCACAGAAAGGTGTATTAACATAACTAATAATCGCTGTTGGCAACTCAGTAATTACTACAGTAGTTGTTGCTGGTACAACAGAACAACCTCCACTCGCAAGAGTATTATAAGTAACCGTATAAGTACCTGCCGTACTCGTACTAGGAGTGATTGCCCCTGTATTAGTATCTAGTGTTAAACCAGCTGTTGAACTATACGTTCCACCTGTAAAGGCAGCAGTTCCTGTTAATGTTACTGCTTCTGCCGTAGTTATTGATGTACAATATGGTGTTGCACCATAAACAATAGTTGCTGTCGGTAACTCTGTAATGACAACTGTGGTTGTTACAGGTACAGCTGCACAGCCTGCGCTTGCGGGTATTGTATATGTAACTGTATATGTTCCTGCTATACTAGTACTAGGCGTAATAGCCCCTGTATTAACATCAATAGTTAAATCAACTGTCGAACTATACGTTCCACCAGTAAAGGCTGCTGTTCCATTTAAAGTAACCACTTCTGCAGTGGTTATTGAATTACAAAATGGGGTATTTGCATACGCTATTACTGCAGTTGGCACTTCAGTTACATCAACAGTAGTAGTTGCAGTAACTTGAGGGCACCCTCCAGCAGCAGCAATTGTATATGTTACTGTATATGTACCTGCAATACTTGTATTAGGTGTAATATCCCCTGTATTAGCATCTAGTGTTAATCCAGCTGCTGAACTATAGGTTCCTCCAGTAAAGGCAGCAGTTCCATTTAAAGTAACAGCCTCCTGAGTAGTTATTGAAGTACAATATGGTGTTGCTCCATATACAATAGTTGCAGTTGGCAATTCTGTAATAATAATGGTTCCTTGTTGAGTAGCAACATCTGCATTTAAACAACCTACCGTAGTAACGGTATAATTAAATGTACCCGTTACTGATGGTGTACCAGTAATAGTAAAAATACTTGTAGCAGCGTTATAACTTCCTGTTACACCTGCTGGTAAACCAGCATCAACAACAACATCTACAACTTCATTACCTGCTAAATAGGTAATATCTGTTATACTATCCCCTTCACAGATGTTTTGTGCATCAGTTCCCGCTGCAGAATCTAAATCTAAAGTACATTCCGTACAATTGTCAGAAACATTAATAATTATGTCTTGTTCATATTGGCAACCAAATTCATCAGTTACTAAAAATGTATATGTATATGTTTGCCCTCCTACATCAAAAGGACCTACTGTAATATTATTTGTAATTTCCGTACCTTCACATGTAGCTCCAGAAGGACAACCATCTGGACCAGGATTGGCAATTACAATACTAGTTGGGTTTTGCCCTGGTAATGTTGGTCCGGTACCTGTATGTTCCCACAGCCCACTAGTTGCAGACACAACTAAATCTGGAGTAACTGTTTCTACACTTCCATAACATGCACCAGGAAAATCTATTCCCCAAGATGTTAAAACTCCATTATCTGTTGGCAATGTATCAGTCAATTTAAACTTCCATATTCCATTCATATCAGCGCCATCAAAAGCAGTAAATGGATTTGTTGATGTATATGTTTGAATTACATAATAATCACCACCTTGACAATTCAATGTATATTCTGCACATTGCCCATTTCCTGCACCATCAGCACCAGGAGCACCATTTACTGTAGAGGTTCCTGCAGTCCAATCTGCACCACCAGTAGCAACAACTACGTAATGAGCTGTACATCCTGGATCATGGTCATCAGTAACGCTTCCTGGGTCATTAGGATTTGCACAGTTACCAAAATTAGTTGTAAATCCATGTCTGTCATAGACAACAACAGACTGACCAGAAGGTGCTATTAATTCAATAATTAAATCACCTGAATACGTATGCTCTATATCAAAATTCAATGTTGGATAACAACCTGGTGTTATCACTGAACCAGCAGGAAACAATCCAGTAAAATTTAACTCAGATTCATAGCTAACGGGATTCGTACTACTTGAGATATCTGGAAGTTGAGTGACCCCTCCATTTAAAGAAGGTGGGTTTTGTGTTTCTGTTTGCGAGGCTACTAAACCAATTAAATCAACTGTATCGCCACAATCAATTGTTATTGTAGTCCCTGGAGTGTTAGCTCCTGATTCTGTAGCTGTTGTTCCCGTAAAATTAGGTTCTGGTAAAATCCTTATTAGTTTTATCAAAGGAGTACTCACACACCCATCAGCACTATCCGCAGTATTACTATTTCTAACAACAAAACTCATTTGATATATTCCAACTCCAGGGTAATTATGAGTCATATTTGGAGTTGTAGAGGTTTCTATAGTACCGTCTCCCCAAACCCAATCATAAAATGTTATGTTTGTACCTGCTTCGGTTGTTGAAGGAGAAGCATCGAAAGAAACAGTTGTATTCCCTGCTGGATTAGCTGTTGGAGCACATATATCTATAGTACTATCGTCTACTAGGTTTGCTACAGGTGGTGTACAGGGAACAAAACAGCTTATATTTCCTATCCAACCAATTTTTTGAGAAGTATCATTTGAAGTAAATTGAAATGTAATACAACCATCGGGGCTAACAGATTGTATAGTAAAAGGCACTTCATCAGATCCAGATGCTCCCATATCACCACAGAGTACTGTGCTCACTATACCAGTATTATTATTAGCGTGCCAAACTTGCAATTGATCAATACAGGCGCCGCCGGCTGCATCATTTTGCGTATTAAATGATGTAAATTCTATTTGGATTACCGAACCAGGGTTTGTTACTAAATCAGGACAAAATGTAATGGTATGATCTTCATCAGTACCATATAATGAAGTTGGTCCACCAGAGTCATAAAAGGTACCTGAACATGTTGTTTGCAAACCAACACCTGTACCAGCAGTTCCCATTATATAATCTTGCGAAAATGTAATACTACTTACCAGTAGTGCTACAAAAAGAAATAATTGTTTTGTTTTCATAGCTATTAGAAGTAAAGTAGTTTATTTTTCAATTCTTGATCATAAATATAAATATACCAAAGCTCTTTAGCTGTGAAAGATTTTTTTACTCTATCCGATAATTTATCAAAATACGCTATAGCCGTTTGATAATACGCATATTCATCTTGATATTTTGTTTTGAAATTATGAATGTCTTCTTTAGAAAAATCAGACATAAAATTTTTATCAAGTGATTGGTTAGTTACTGTACTTAACTTTTCACTATGATCTATAAACTTAAAATTTTTTGGTCTGAATATAGCGTCTGGCGGTAAATTATACTCTTTTCCTTCGTAGGTGAATTTTCCTGTTTGTTGCGCAAAAGTTACTGTGCAAACAAACAATGCAAAAAAAGCACAACATAGCTGTACAATTTTTTTACTGCTTTTCTTTTTCATGGTTCTAAATTTAGATTTAAGGTATTTAAATATTAACTAGGGGTATTAATTTTCACAAATATATGCTAAGTTTTATTATTTTCATAAAAAACAGCACTCGTGTTATAGTTACAACGTGTTAAACATTTTACTCCCTACCCCCCAAGGAGAACAATTTTTAATATATTTTTGCGTATCAAATTTTACAAATGATTTCAATACATCCAAAAACTTTAGAAGATCTTGAACTTCAGCAAGTACTCTTGCAAGCTCATACACATGCTATAACTAATTTAGGAAAGCAACAAGTATTAGAAATCACACCATTTTCTGATGAATCTGAATTATCTGTTAGTTTAAACCAAACCAATGAGTATCTATCTTCATTTGACAATGATAATACGATCCCCAATCATTATTTTGATGATATTTCTGAAGAACTCTCTTCTCTAACTATTGAAAATTATTTTTTAGAAATTGAAAGTTTTAGGAAAATAAAAACAATATCAGAAGCTTCTAACTTACTGTTAGTGTATTTTAAAAAATTCAAAGAGTACTACCCCACTCTATATAATACTTCTTCAGAAATTGAATACACCAAAGCAATAACTCAGGCTATAAACGCAATAATTGATACATTTGGAGATGTAAAAGATTCCGCTTCCGGAGAGTTAGGAATTATTAGAAGACAATTAAAAGGATTGCAAGGGCGTATTAATCAAAGCTTCATGAGCTCCTTAACTCATTTTAATGGTTTAGGCTATTTAGATGATATTAGAGAAACTGTAATTGATAATAAACGAGTACTTGCTGTTACCGCAATGCATCGCAAAAAAGTTAAAGGATCCTTACTAGGAAACTCAAGAACTGGTAGTATTGCGTATATTGAGCCTCAAGCTACCTTACAATTAAGTAGAGAATTACAAGATTTAGAATATCAAGAACGAAATGAAATAGTTAAAATACTAAAGTCGCTAACTGCCTTTATAAGAGATTATCAACCATTATTAACACAATATCAAACATACTTAACATTGATTGATGTTGTTGCAGCAAAAGCAGCCTATGCTAAACAACTTAATGCTATTTTACCTGAAATAGTTTCTGATAGAGAATTATACATTAGGGATGCTTTTCACCCATTATTATATACTGCCAATAAAGAGAAAGGAATTAAAACGTTTTCTCAAACTATAGAATTAGACAACAACAACCGAATTATTGTAATTTCCGGTCCAAATGCAGGGGGAAAAAGTATCACTTTAAAAACAATTGGGCTATTACAGATTATGTTACAATCTGGCTTTCTGGTACCAGTTCATGAACGTAGCAAAATGTGTTTGTTTGATAACATACTTACGGATATTGGTGACAATCAATCAATCGAAAATCAGTTATCTACTTATAGTTATCGATTAAAAAACATGAATAAATTTCTAAAGAGGTGTAATTCTAAAACACTTTTTTTAATTGATGAGTTTGGTACAGGTTCTGATCCTGAATTAGGTGGTGCACTGGCAGAATCATTTTTAGAAGTTTTCTATGAACGCAATGCATTTGGAGTAATTACAACTCATTATGCAAATTTAAAAATTCTTGCAGATGAATTGCCTGAAATGACCAATGCCAATATGATGTTTGATAATAAAACATTAGAACCAACTTTTCAATTAGCTTTAGGACAACCTGGAAGTTCATTTACTTTTGAGGTTGCTCAAAAAAATGGTATTCCATATAGTTTAATTAACAAAGCAAAGAAAAAGGTTGAACGTGGTAAAGTACGGTTTGACAAAACAATCGCGAAACTACAAAAGGAACGTTCTAAATTAGAAAAAACGACCAAAAACTTATCTACTGAGGAATCTAAAAAGCGCTTAGAAACTGAGAAACTTGAAAAAGTAAATCAGCGTATACAGGAAAAACTAGAGAGTTATCAGCAATTATATGATGCCAATCAAAAACTTATTGCACTTGGTGATCGAGTAGATAAAATGGCCGCTACATACTTTAACAATCGACAAAAAAAACCGCTTATTGGAGAGTTTTTAAAATTGATTGAGGTTGAAAATTCAAAACGAAAAAAACTCACTAAAAAGGAGAAGGTTGTTCAAAAGAAAAAAGTAACCATCATTAAAAAAGAAGTTGAAGAAAAAGTAGCTGTAATTCGAGAGAAAAAAGTTGAAGAAAAGAAAAAAGCAGCACTACTCCCTCCTAAACCAAAGCATGTTTTACGTGTTGGTGACAGAGTACGACTTATTGATAGTAGAGCAGTTGGTGATTTAGAGAAAATAGAAAAAAAGAAAGCTTTTGTGAATTATGGTTTCTTTACTTCTGAATGTAAACTAGATCAACTAGAATTAGTTCAACGAATGAAGAAATAGTATAAAAACAAAAAAAATAGGGTATCTTTAGTTATGCTTGATATATTACCAAAAAATAAAAAAATCATTCTGTTTGACGGTGTTTGCAATCTTTGTAACTCCTCCATTAACTATGTTATTGACAATGACCAAAAGGATGTTTTCCGATTTGTTTCTTTACAATCTGACTTAGGACAAACTATTCAAGAACACTTAGGTATTGAAAACATATCACTTGACACTATTATTCTTTACATTCCTAATAAAGGGTATTATATTAAATCTACTGCTGCATTAAAAATTATGGCTGCATTCTCAGGCCCTTGGAAACTAATGCAAGTATTTTCAATTATTCCTACTGGAGTTAGAGATATCGTGTATAATTATATTGCGAAAAACAGGTACAAATGGTACGGAAAACAAGAGAGCTGCAGAATACCTACTCCTCAATTAAAGACTAAGTTTTTATAAATAAATTTAAAGCCTTATTTATTAAAGTTTTGTTATAATTAAAAATAAGTTGTCATAATTAAAAAAAAAACAGATATTCGTACTAGATTATCTTTATTTATAATACTTAAAGATGACAAAACTTTGTTAAGTCTATAATTTATAGTAACTTAATACTAAATAAACTTTGAATATTAAAAAAATATGTTAGCTTTACTTAGCTCTACATCTTTTTTAATATTAAAAACAATAAAAATTAAGCATTAAAATGGCAATAGAAAATTTAATAAAAGAAGCTGCTGACTTAGAAGAAAACTACAAATCTTTTAAAAGCAGGAATGAAAAAATTATAGCATCAAAAAGAGCTAAAGAATTGGTTTTAGGAATTAATGAAGTTTATAAAGAAACTAAGGATTCAAACTTGATGGATATCATGAAGAGAATTACTGAAATCAAAATTAAACTAGAAAAGAGATTAAAAGGAAGGTTAACTTCTTAAATTAAATACTTTTTAAAATAAAAAGGGATAAACTATTAATAGTTTATCCCTTTTTATTTTAATTAAAGCAATGTTATCTAACTGATAACAACTCCTTTTTCAATAGCGGTAATTTTAACCGCTAAACAAACTATTTGCATTGCTTGCTCTATTTCATCAATTGTAGGACATGATGGAGCCAAACGTATATTACTATCATTCGGGTCATTCTTATACGGATAAGTTGCTCCTGCACCCGTTAACTTCACCCCTGCTTCCGCAGCCAAAGCCACAACTCTTTTTGCACAACCATTAGGCACATTAAAACTAACAAAATACCCTCCTTTTGGTTTTGTCCAAGTTGCTAAATTTGTTCCTCCTAATTCTTGCTCTAAAATAGCTAAAGTTTTATCAAAACGTGGCTTTAATAAAGCCGCATGCTTTTTCATATGAGCATACAGACCTCCAATATTTTTGAAAAAACGAGTATGGCGTACTTGGTTTAATTTATCTGGTCCAATAGTAGAGAAAAATAAATGACCTCTATACCAATCCATATTAGCGACACTCCCACCAACAGCAGATACACCAGCACCTGCAAAAGTAATTTTTGAAGTTGAGCATAAAATAAATGGCCTATTTTCATTCCCTGCTTTTTTGCAGGTATCCAAAATATTTTTCAATTCATCTTTATCCTCAGATAAATGATGGACTGCATAAGCATTGTCCCAGAATATTCTAAAGTCGGTAGCAGCAGTTTTCATAGTACTCAGGCGATCAACCACTTCATCAGAGCAACTTAGCCCAGTAGGGTTGCTATATTTTGGTACAATCCAAATTCCTTTAATACTTTCATCTTTAGCAACCAATTGCTCCACTTCATCCATGTTAGGTCCATTAGGAGTACAACTAACTGGTATCATTTCAATACCAAAATGTCGACATACACTAAAGTGGCGATCATATCCAGGTGTTGGACAAATAAATTTTATTGGTGCTTTTCCCCAAGCTGCAACACTATCACACATTCCATGAGTCATTCCTCTCGAAACGATATCATGCATAATAGTAAGTGATGCATTCCCTCCTATTACTACTTCATCAACTGTAGCTACTTCAAGAAAATCCTTAAACAATTCTTTTGCTTCCGGAATACCATCTAAACCACCATAATTACGAGTATCCGCACCATTAATAGTTTTAAAATCTGATGAAGAAACGGTATCTAAAAGGTCATTAGACAAGTCTAATTGTGCTGCACTAGGTTTTCCTCTAGACATATCTAAAGCTAGGTTTTTAGCTTTAAATGCTTCAAATTCTGATTGTAATTGATCCAATGTCATTGTTACGTGTTTTTAATAGGCTTCAAAGATAGGTTGTACCGATGAAATCTCCTCTTTTTTTGTTACAAACATTACTACTCTACTTTGTCCAATTCCCCCACCAATAGTATATGGCAACTCTCCTTTTAACAAAGCAGTGTGAAAAGGTAATTTTCTTCTTTTTTCCTGACCTGTTAATAGTAATTGATGCGCTAACGCTTCCTCATCTACTCGAACTCCCATAGAACTAATTTCTAAACTTTTCCCTCTTAGCTCATCCCAAACTAATAAATCTGCATTAATTCCTGGACGACCTTTCGCATCTTTTGTAGTCCAATCGTCATAGTCAGGTGCCCGAAAATCATGCGCTTCTCCATGTGTTAATTTACCTCCAATACCCAATAACAAAACGGCACCGAATTCCTCAGTGATAGTATGTTCTCTTTCTTTAGGTGTTAAGGCAGGATATAGTTGATATAAATCTTCTGTATGAATGACTTTCAATTGATTAGGTAAGTTTTGTTTTGAAATGGCATCTTCAGTAACTTTTAACGATTCAAAAACAGCTGTTCCGTGTTGAATCAACGTATCAATAGTCCTATCTTCTTTAGTAATAACTTTTTCCCAATCCCACTGATCTACTAAATGCGAATGAATGTTTGATAATTCTTCATCTGCTCTAATTGCCTTCATATCGGTAACAATACCTTCACCTACATGTGCATTTAACTCTCCTAAATACCAACGCTTCCATTTTGCCAATGAATGTACAATTTCATGAGCCACACCTCCTAATTCAAAAGAAACAGGTTTTTCAATACCATTTAAGTTATCATTTAGCCCAGAACGTCCAGAAACAAAAAGAGGCGCATTTACTTTTGTTAGATTTAGGCGTTTTTTTAATTCGGTTTCAAAAATGTGTTTTGATGCTGTGATTAATCGTTCACTTTCTAAACTTCTCTTTACTGTTGACATGATATAACTAGTTTTAATTTCTCGGCAAATCTATTTAACAATTAAAGAATAAAACAGATTTTAATATATTTATTTAATGCTTTTACCTATTTTGCTTTAATTAATTAACCATATATTTGAATTACATTTAATTTTAATATTTAAGAAATGATTTTTAGCCCATGAACTTTCAATTAGATAGCACCGACAAAAAAATACTAAAACACCTTATTAATGATGCTAGAATTAAAGTAGTAGATATCGCCAGTTTTATTGGCGTAACAAGTGCTGCAATACATCAAAGAATAGGAAAAATTAAACGCGGAGGAATTATAAAAGAATTCACCTTACGATTAGATGAGAAAAAATTAGGCTATACAACATGTGCCTTTGTAGGAGTTTTTTTAGACAAAAACAGCAACTACAATGAAATAATTGACAAATTAAAACGTATTGAAGAAGTTGTCGAAGCACATTATACCACTGGAGAATATGGTTTATTTGTTAAATTATATGCCAAAGACAATGATCATTTAATGAAGGTCCTTAATGGAAAGTTAAAGAAAATAAAAGAAGTAACTCGTACAGAAACCTTTATATCCTTAGAAGAACCGATTACCAGAAATATTAGTTTTTAATAAAAAAACACTAAAACTAGTTAAACTTGCCGAAAAAGTTACTTTTTCGGCATCATTTTTATAATGATAATACTTAACTTCGTAATCATATTTATTTAACTGTATTATGACTGATTTTTCAATAGAACTAACCGTAAGAGATTACGAATTGGATATGCAAGGCATTGTTAACAATTCCGTGTATCAGAATTATTTAGAACATGCTAGACATGAATTTTTACACCATCAAGGGATCGATTTTGCGGACTTAACTGAACGTGGGGTGATTTTGGTAGTAAAAAGCATCTCAATGGATTTTAAAAACTCACTAAAGAGTAAAGATAAGTTCAAAGTTGTAGTTGAAACCTATAAAGACGGGCATTTAAAACTAATTTTTAAACAAACTATAATTCGTTTATCTGATAACAAAGTGGCTCTAACAGCAAATGTTACCGGAGTCTGTTTGATAAATGGACGATTAGTTAAACCAGAAACTATTCCAGAAATAAGTAATTTCTTAAGTATAGCAACGGTGTAACTTTTAAAAACAATGCTATGAGCTGGATAAAAGTTATTCCTTTTGAAGAAGCTACTGGTAAATTAAAAACAATTTATAATAGAATAAAAGGGCCTAATAATCAAATTGACAACGTCCTTAGTATTCATAGCTTAAGACCCCATACCCTTAGCGGACACATGAGCCTGTATAAAAATGTATTACATCATACTGATAATACTTTTGACAACTGGTTTCTTGAATTACTTGGCACTTATACAAGCTACTTAAATAAATGTGATTACTGTTTTGAACATCATTATATAGGGATGACCAAGTTTTTAAATAATCCCGAAAGAGCAGAACAATTAAGAAGTAGTATTTTTAATGATGACTTTACCAAATCACTTACTGAAAAAGAAATAGAACTAGCTTTATACACAAAAAAACTAACTAAAACTCCTGATCAAATTTTAAAAGAAGATATTGACAAACTTAAAGCCATAGGCGTGGATGATGGCGAACTTCTAGAAATCAATCAAGTAGTATCCTATTTCAACTACGTAAACAGAACTGTATTAGGTTTAGGAGTAAACACTACAGATGAAATTATTGGATTATCTCCTAAAAACAAGGATTCTGATAGTTCTTGGACTCATGATTAATAAAATATGAACGGACTATTAAGTGCTAAAAAAGTCTTAAATATTTAGCTTTTTTTTGTTTCTTTATTTAATAATGCTGACTTTGTATTTAATTTAGAAATTATACTATATGAACAAAAAATATATTATTGGTTTTTTCTTATTGTTAAGTGTTTTCAGTAAGACCTACGGACAAGACATCTCTGGGAAAGTTATTGATGAAGAAACCCAAGAATCTATTCCATATGTTTCTATACAACTTAATGATCATAATGGTGTAATTAGTAATGAAGAAGGGAATTTTAGCTTTACTATTTCTGAACAAAATTCCGAAAACGACTCCATATACTTCTCCTCTATTGGATACACCACTAAAGCTATTTTAGTAAAAAAAGCTACTGATATAATAATTTCGTTAAAACCTGAAATACTTGAACTATCAAGTGTTTTTTTATCAGGCAAAAAGCTTACAGCAGAAGAAATCATTGATAAAGTAGAAGATAATATTGAAATCAATTATGTTGTCAACACAGCTAAAAGTAGATTCTTTATGCGAGAATCATTTAAGCAATATTATAAAAAATTAAAATTCAATTATAAAAAATCTAGTATTAAAGAAATATCAAAGGGGCTTATTGATAGCATGGTTAATTCAATCCCTAAACGAACTGCATACTACAACGAAACCCTAGGAGATTATTATACAAATGGAGAGCGTAATTATAAAAAACTTAACATTATAAAAACTTCTAAGCTCTACAATAAAAATCAAGAAGTTTCAATTGATGATTTACAGAATAAATTCATGAAAGTGTTAAATGAGAATGTAAAGAAAGATTCTTATTTAAAGATTAAATCTGGTTTTTTTGGAACCAAAATTGGTGTTGATTCTATTGTAAACAGCTCTAAAAATATCGAGAAAATAGAAAAAGAATACGAGCAGAAAAATTATTTTAACGCACGTAAAAAAAGTATTAATGAACTGATAGGGAATATTTTTTATGATGACGATTCTGACATCAATGTTATTCATAAATCTAGCAGATATAAATTCACAAAAGAAGACTACGTTTATTTAGATGGTGAATTAGTTTATGTCATTTCTTTTACCCCAAAACGCTCAGAAGACATTAAAGGAAAACTATATATCAATACGGATGATTTTGCAGTAATGCGGTTGGATTATAAAAACGTAAATCCTGTTTACGATAAAACATTTAATATGCTGGGCGTGAACTTTAATCATGTGCGCTATCAAGGGACTATGATTTTCACAAAACTAGAAAATAATACACAATATAGCATAAAATACTTAAGCCATGAGAATGGAAGGTCATTACAACTCGATAGACCTCTTACAATTATTGAAAAAAACAAACATGTAAAAGGGAGAAGAAAACAAAATGAATTGAAACTTCAGATGAGGTTTAATATTATTGATAAAGTAAAACGAGAATTAATTGTGTTTACAGAAGATGTCATTAACGCCAATTCATTTACAAGTGTTAAAGAACAAAAAGCAGTTGATGTAAAATACTTTTCTAGCTATAACCCTGACTTCTGGAAAGGCTATAACATTATAGAGCCAAACCAAGCTATTAAAGAGTTTACGGTTATTAATTAAGAATATTCAGGCACCTTCCCTATTACGCCTTTAAAAAAGGTATACATTAATTTAAAATCAGCGTCAACATCATCTGTTGGATAGAATGGTTTTGATACTACATGTTTCTTATTTGCATAATCAAAGGCCACCATTACAATTGGCACATTAGCCGCTTTAGCAATATAATAAAACCCTGTTTTCCATTTATCCACTTTTTTTCGCGTTCCTTCGGGGGCAATGTTTAATATGAATTTTGAATTTTCTTTAAATAATTGAACATATGCATCTACAGTTTTTTGTCCTGGAGTTCTATCTAAAGCAAAACCACCTACTTTGCGCAAGTACCATCCTAATGGCCATACAAATAATTCCTTTTTAGCTACGAAATTAATTTCTGTATCTGTTACTTTTCTAAGTAATAATCCCATTGGTAAATCATGCCAATGCGTATGTGGAGCAGCAATAACTACATATTGTTTGAAACCTTTAGGGAACTCACCAAAAACTTTCCATTTTAATATTTTAGAATAAATAAATTTATACATCATTCATCTTATTTATACATGCTTTATGTTACAAATCTACGGCATTTAATTTTAAAATTTTTACTTTTGAAAACTATTACCATGATATGAATATTGTAAAGAAAATTATAAGTTTTGTTTATCCAATAAAAATCAAGAAAGTTCCTTCTGAGCGTTCCGGAGCACTTGAAATTACTCTTGTAAACGGTAAATTAGTTATCGATTCAGAAAATGCTAATTACAGCTATGGGAGTCTACAAAAAGTACTCAAAAAAGGATTATTACACATAGGTGCTGATAAATTAAAAAAACTAGAAAACATACTGGTTTTAGGGGTTGCTGGAGGAAGCGTAATACAAACCTTGCGAAATGATTTTAAGGTAAACACCCAAATAACAGGCGTAGAAATTGATCCGGAGATAATTTATCTTGCTAATGAATACTTTAAACTAAGTAATACTATTGACCTTGAACTGATTACTGCTGATGCCTTTGAATACATCAAAAAACCTCATGCTAAATACGATTTAATCATTATTGATATATTTAATGATACTAAAATGCCTGATGAATTATTTGAAAGCTCTTTTTGGATAAACATAAGAAACAATTTGACAAATAACGGATTGTGCCTATTTAATTCAATCTATATTTCAAAAAAAGAAGCTAAAAGAAATCAACAATTAGCTAATGATTTAACTCCTTTTTATTCTTCAATAAACCGAATAAAAACGCATCAAATAAATGAATTGTTTGTATTAGAAAGGTAAATACCATTTCTAACGTTGAGAGAAATAGCATTATAACTGACGATACTACTCAGATGAGATTTCTCCTATAGTCGAAATGACGTGACTATTGTTTATGAAAGCCTTGATTAGCTTTTACTAAATCTTCTGGAGTATCAATACCTATGGATATATGAGTAGTCTCTACCATTTTTATAGTTTTGTTATACGCTAAATAACGTAAGCATTCAATTTTTTCACTTGCCTCTAAATATTCCATTTCCATTTTTGTAAACTCTAAAATAGCAGATTTTCTAAACGCATAAATTCCTTGATGCTTGTAATATTTTGCTACAGTTCTATTTCTTGGAAAAGGAATTGGAGATCGTGAAAAATATAATGCATAATTATTAGTATCCACTATAACTTTTACATTATTAGGGTTGCCAATTTCATCCAAATCATCAATTTGATGCATGATTGAAGCTAGATCTATTTCTTTGCGAGTATCATTCTCATAAACCGCCAATAAGTCGGTTAAGGCTTGTTTATGAACATTTGGCTCATCCCCTTGAACATTTACTACAATATCACAATCAATATTTTCTACTGCTTCAGCAATTCTATCACTACCACATTCATGCTCAGCAATACTCATGATTGCTTTTCCTCCATTCGAAACTATCTCATTAAAAATAATATCAGAATCTGTTACTACGTATACTTCTGAAAACAATTCTGTTGCTACAGCATTTTCATAGGTGCGTATAATAACGGACTTCCCTGCTAAATCTTTCATTAGTTTCCCAGGGAATCTTGAAGCTTCATAACGAGCGGGTATCATTGCTATTATTTTCATATTTATTGTCCGTGAAAACGGGAGAGTTTTTAGTTAGGTTTTAGGCAAATTTAACATATCCTTTAGAGAAACAATAATTGCATCAATTTATTTTACATTTTTAAATTCTTACAAATAAAAACTGATTGTACCACATCGCCAAGAGTGAAATGAGTATCAAAATTATGGTTGTGTATATATACTCCTTACTAAAAAGTAACTTTGCCTTTTTAACAAGAACAACTAATGAACAACTAAAAGCCAATACCGAAACTCCAATAACTACGTATTGTAGCTGAGTGGTAAAATTTTCCAATGATTCATAGTACACAAATATGTAGGTTGTAAAAATAGTCAACGCACTCAAAGCGCAACATATCGCATATAATTTATTAAAATTCATTATTTAACAGTTTTTGTATTTATCATGAAGCCCTTTTCCTGCTTCAATCAATGGGGTTATTTTTTCCAATCTGGATATTTTAGTTGTTTCTCGTTTCGCTTCACTGATATACTCAGCATATTCCCTTTGTTTGCTTAACGACAACTTTTCAAAACAATTCTTAAAACTACTATTTTCTTTTAACAAATCAACTAGCATACCTGGCAACACAAGCTCTTTATTTCGTTCAGCTTTAACTTCTTTGCCCAGTTTATAGTTCTCTATAGCTTCTAAAACATAGGATTTCACTAATGATATATTGTCAATCTCATTGGTTTCGAAACGCCATTGACGTAAGCCTTTTGTTTTCCCTTCTTGCGCATTAACCAATTTCTTTTTAGTATCACTTAAAAACACTCCTTGAAAAAACCATATAACTGCATGATTTTTAAAAGCTCCAAGACCTACAACGTTTTTACCATTTAATGAATATACCGGACTATTCCATTTGATGTTTTCTTCAAGTTCGGTTGTCAACAGTATATTCCTAAGCTCACACAAAAGAGCACTCCACTTAGGGTGCAACTCAATATACTCTTCTATACTTATTACTTTTTTCAAAACACTTATTTAATCCCACCAGTGGGTTTAATTCCCCGAGGAATACCTCGAACGAAAATGCAGTTGTTAATTCATACCTCGTATGCTTGCACCGGGGAATTGAACACAGTAGCACTTGCTATTCTTCAACAAAAAAATCATCTCCAAATCCTATCAAATACAGTTTGTCTTCAGCTCTAGTAATTGCTGTATACAACCAACGCATATAATCTTTATTTACACCATTTGGTAAATATGGTTGCTCTACAAACACTGTTTTCCATTGTCCACCTTGTGATTTATGGCAAGTCATTGCATATGAAAACTTAACTTGTAAAGCATTAAAATACTTATTCTGTTTAATTTTCATAAACTTCTTATATTTAGAAGTTTCACTTTCATAATCCTTTTGCACTTCTTGATACAATTTATTACCATCTTCATACGACAATGCTGGGGTTTCTGCAGTAATAGTATCCAATAAAAGTACTGTTTCAAAGGCTTCCATATTCGGATAATCAACCATTCTTACCTTTACTTCTGCAAAGCGAAAACCATACAATTCTTTAAAAGCATAAATTTCCAATACTTCAACAATATCTCCATTAGCAATAAAACCTGCCTCACTATTTTCCTTTATCCAAAAGTAATTATTTTTTACGACCATTAAATAGTCTCCAGCATTCAAATCGTTTTCTTGAAATAAAATTCTAGAACGAATTTGCTGATTGTAAACATTAGCACGTTTATTTGAACGAACAATGATAGCAGTATCTTCTTTTCCGTCTGACGAATACGCTTCGTCTATAGCGTTCTGTATATCATACCCATCTTGCAACCGTATAATATCAGGAAACACTCCTAAATCAAATTGAAACGAATCAAAATAATTAGTAGCTAATTGCTCACGCAATAAAGTAGCATTACTTAAAATTCCAGAACCTTCTGCTTGACGTACAACTTCATCCAATTCGATAAAATCAACTTCTTTATTATAATTTAATGCCAATCTGTTTTCATCTAAAGCCGGACTTACATCTAATTTAATTGGTGGTAATTGAGCAGTATCTCCTATAAAAACTAATTTGCAATTATGACCTGAATATACATATTGTAATAAATCATCTAATAAAGACCCATTTTCAAAAAGTTTGGAATCCGTATTTACATCAGAAATCATTGAGGCTTCATCTACAATAAAAAGTGCGTTTTTATGTTTATTCGGTTGTAAAACAAAACTTACTCCACCTCCACTTTGCTTTTTTGGAAAGTATATTTTTTTATGTATTGTTAAAGCTTCTCTTTTGGAATACTTAGCTATTACTTTAGCAGCACGACCTGTTGGAGCCAATAAAACAGCGCTTTTATGGGCATTCCATAAACTATTTACTAAAGTACTTATCAATGTTGTTTTACCCGTTCCAGCATATCCTTTTAGTATAAATAGGCTTTCGCTATCACCTTCCAGAATAAATGTTGCAAGCCGTTGCAAAACAACATCTTGCTTTAAAGTAAGGTCAAACGGGAATTTTTCTTTTAATAGCGTGTGAAATTCAGTAACGTTCATTTTATAAATATAAGGTATTCAACTACCGCCATGCAAGCACATGAGGCATGAATTAAATCTATTATTTTACATTCGAAATAAGCTGATAACTGTCAAGATGAAAATTTATCTAAGTTGTCGGAATATATTGGATTTCAAATATAGTCAGTATTTTTTCTTTTATTACTTTTCTGATTCAAAAAAAAATGTAAATTTGTGCAACAGATTATTTAAATTATATACATAATGATAACAGGACTTTTAATTATTTTAACGATAGCAGCTATTATTCTAATAGTTAAGTTGATTGATAAATTTGTACCACAAAATAAGAAATGGATATTTACAATCTTATTCTGGGTTGCTGCATTGTTTATCGGTAAAGCATTATACGATTCTATTTTGGAACCTATAAAGTTCAAACAAATTAAAAAAGTTAGATATGCTAAAGTAATTGAAAACTTAAAAGACATTAGAGATGCTGAAGTTGCTCATAAAGCTGTTACAGGAAAATATAATGGTGACTGGAATTCTTTAGTAAAATTCATTGACACTGCTAGATATACCTTAACACAACGTAAGGACTCTACAATTATAGATATTGAACTATCAAAACAATTTGGTATTGATATGACTAAAGACATCGTTATCATAGATACTTTAGGTACAGCTTCTGTAAAAGATTCAATCTTTAAAAACTCTGATCGTTATAAAACCATGATGAATATTCCTGGTGCAGATGCAAAGTTCTCTTTAAAAGCAGGTTCTGTTGAAAAAGGAAAATCAATGCTCCCTGTGTTTGAAGCAAAAATGGAAAAGAAACTAGTATTGACAGATCAACCAGATTACTTAGTATTTGAGGAATCAGAAACTATAGCAGTTGATGGTGTTAATGGTTCTCACATTAGTGTTGGATCGATGGAAGAAATTAGCACAAATGGTAACTGGCCAAGATACTATGACGAAAAAAAGTAATATAAACTTACTATCTAATAAAATATTGTCCGTTCAAGTTAGCTTGAATGGACTTTCTTTTTGTATACTAGACACCACTGAAAACAATATTGTTTTTTTAAAAGAAACTCATTTTGAGACACAAAAAAATCCTATTGAAATTGAAAAACTAGTAAAAGAAACATTTGACAGCACTGCTATTTTACATCAAGAATTTAAAAAAGTTAATTTAATTCATCAAAACAATATTTGCACATTTGTCCCTAAAGGGCTTTATGATGAAAATAATTTAACGGATTATTTAAAATTTAATAACAAAATATTTGATTCTGATTTTATCGCTACTGATGAAATCCCTTCCAAAGAAGTCATATCTGTTTATATCCCTTTTGTAAACATTAACAATTACTTTTTTGAGCTATTCGGTAGTTTTGAATACCAACACGCAAGTACAATTTTAGTACAGCAATTGCTACAAACAACGGACACAACCAACAAATTATATTGTAATGTATCCCCTACTTCATTTGAATTGATTTGCATTAAAAATGGTGAGTTAAACCTATTTAATTCATTTCTGTTTGACACTAAGGAAGATTTTATCTACTACATTCTTTTTACTATTGAACAATTACAGTTAAATACTGAAACAATTGATTTAATTCTATTGGGCGATATTGGCTTAGATGACGAATTGTATAGTATTTTATACGAGTACATAAGAAATATCTCTTTTGGTAGCAGAAATACACAATTTGTTGTTCGAGATATTGAACAAAAACCTAAATATGGCTATAATCACTTTAGCTTACTAAACTCTTTTTAAATGCGAATTATTTCCGGAAAATATAAAGGTAGACGTATAACAGCTCCAAAAAAATTACCTGTCCGTCCAACAACTGATTTGGCTAAGGAATCATTATTTAACATCATAAATAACGAGTTTTATATTGATAAAGTAATCTTGTTAGACTTATTTTCAGGTACTGGAAACATCAGTTATGAATTTGCGTCAAGAGGTTGTACACAAATTACGGCTGTAGATGCTGATTATGGCTGTACTGAATTTATAGGGAAAACTGCTGAGGAATTTGAATTTGACATTAACATTATTAAGAGTGATGTTTTTAAGTTTTTAGAAAGAACAAAACTCAAAAGTAAAATCATTTTTGCTGATCCACCATATAATTTCAGTGATGAAAAGTTTGCTCAAATCCGTCAACTAGTATTTGAAAAGGATCTTTTAGTTAAAAGCGGTTATTTAATTATTGAACATTCTGAGTACACTAACTTAGAACACTTGGAACATTTTAGTTTCTTTAAAAAATACGGAAGTTGCGTATTTAGTTTTTTTGAACATACACAAGATGAATCATCAAAAGAAGAAGAGTAACCTTTTGAATATCAGCGTAAATAACTAACCTTAACGGATAGTTTCAATTATATTTCGTAACTTTAAGAAACTAATCAATTCTTTCAGATATGAAAAAAATTACATTACTACTAATTGCATTAGTTACTACATTTTCTTTTTTTGCACAAGATACTTCTGAAATTTTATGGAAAATTGGTGCATCTAATTCAAATCTGACCATCAATCAAGGAGATACTGTTGTGTGGGTATGGGATGATGATTTAACACATACCGTTACAAACCGTTCTGAAAGCACTGAAAAATTTGACAGTAAAGAACTAACAGGTAAAGGAACAACTTTTAGTCATACATTTGATACTATTGGAGATTTTCCATATCAATGTAACGTACATCCAACAACAATGTTCGGAAGTATTAGTGTGAGAGTATTAGGTGTAAATGATTTAGAAAAAGAAGCACTTACTATATACCCAAACCCCGTTTTTAACAAATTAATCATATCATCTCCTCAACTAATCACCAAAATTAACATCACAAACGTTTTAGGTAAAAAAGTATTTGACAGAAAAATACATGCTGATAAATTAAGTATTGATATGTCAAGCTATAGAAATGGAATGTATTTTATTCAAATAGAAAGTGGTGATAGCATAAATACCTATCGAATAATTAAAAAATAAGCAGACCATAAGCCGGATTCTGTCCTCTTAAAAAGAGTCCTTATCATTTATCTAGCACTACAATTACTTGTAGCATCGAACCGTTTACCCTCCAACATCGAGCGCACAACTCTCAAGCGCTGGTTTACATAACGTTGCACCACATAGAGTTTACCTGGTTTCACTACAGCATTACCTGTACATACTTTCTGCTGCACTTGTCCGCATCTTTCGACGGACGGGCGTTACCCGCTATATTGTACTATGGTGTCCGGACTTTCCTCTCTCCTATTCAGGACAGCGATAAGGTAGTCTGCTTAGCGCAAAAATAGCATTAAAATGTTAATAACTCCACTTAAAATTCTGAATTCTGAATTCAATATTTACAATTGAATATCTATATTTGTGTTGTTAAAACTTTTCAATGGAGCATTTTGTAGTATCGGCAAGAAAGTACAGACCCAAAACATTTACTGATGTTGTTGGGCAACAAGCTATAACCAATACGTTACTTAATGCTATTGAAAATAATCACTTGGCTCAAGCATTACTTTTTTGCGGGCCTAGAGGCGTTGGTAAAACTTCTTGTGCAAGAATTTTAGCCAAGAAAATAAACCATCAAGAAGGTCATGATGATGCAGATGAAGACTTTGCTTTTAATGTTTTTGAATTAGATGCAGCTTCCAACAATTCTGTTGATGACATACGTAGTTTAATAGATCAAGTACGTATTCCTCCACAAGTAGGAACGTATAAAGTATATATTATTGATGAGGTACATATGTTATCTCAAGCGGCTTTTAATGCTTTTTTAAAAACGTTAGAAGAACCTCCAAAACACGCAATATTTATATTAGCAACTACGGAAAAACACAAAATAATCCCTACTATATTATCACGTTGTCAGATCTTTGATTTTAAAAGAATCACTGTAAAAGACGCTGCTAATTACTTAGCTTATATCGCAAAAGAACAAGGAATTACTGCTGAAGATGATGCGTTACACATCATTGCACAAAAAGCAGATGGTGCCATGCGTGATGCATTATCTATATTTGACAGAGTAGTTAGTTTTTCTGGTAAAAACTTAACCAGGCAAGCTGTAACAGAAAACTTAAATGTTTTAGATTACGACACCTATTTTAAGGCGACAGATTTAATATTAGAAAATAATATCCCTGAGTTGCTCTTATTATTTAATGAGTGTTTATCAAAAGGGTTTGATGGTCATCATTTCATTTCAGGATTAGCATCACACTTTAGAGATTTATTAGTGTGTCAAAACCAAGCTACTATTCAGTTATTAGAAGTTGGTAGTACAGCTCAAGAACAATATTTAGTACAATCGAAAAAAGCACCACAAGCATTTTTAATTCAAGGAATTGATACTGCTAACGATTGTGATTTGAAATATAAAACAAGTAAAAATCAACGGTTACTCGTTGAATTATCACTAATGCAATTAGCCTCTATCACTTTCGGACTCACTGAGTCGGGCGAAAAAAAAAAATCTAAACACTTTATAATTCCTGCCACATTTTTTATTTCAACAAATATTCCAAAAGCACCAGCTATTGAAGTAGTAACACCTGTGGTAAGTGAACCTGTTACTCCATTAAATACTCCTACTAAAGAAGATACTGTTTCAATCCCTGAATTACCAAAATTAAAAACACCTACTGGCTCCAAAGGAAAAGTTTCTGGTTTGTCATTATCAAGTGTGCGTAAAAAGAAGGAACATCTAGATGCAAAATTAGCTGAAGAAGTACAACATGAAATTTTACCAACTGAGGACTTTAAAGAAGAAGATTTAATTATCTATTGGAAAGAATATGTTGAAAAATTAGATAAGGAAGGTTCAAAAATTGTTGCATCAATTTTTGATATTAGTGACAAGGAAAAAAGAGAAAAGCTAAATATTAAAGGAACCACGATACACATTGAAGTCCCCAATGCAACCATGCAAATGGATATTCATGGCGCTCAATATGGGATTCTCTCCTTTGTGAGAAAAAAATTAAGTAACTATGACATTAACATACAAGTAGATGTCAATGAAGAGGCCGTAAAAAAATACGTATTCTCAGCAGCAGATAAATTCGAAAAACTTTTAGAGATGAATCCAGCTATTGGATTATTACGTCAAGAGTTTAATTTAGATATTAAAGATTAATTACAATACTACATGTTAGGATTAAAATTACCTACTGACCCACGTTGGGTTAACATTGTTGAAAAAAACATTTCTGAAATACTTTGTGACCATGCTTTTTGTGAACAAAAAGCTACAAGTACTGCTATTTCATTAATAGTTAGTTTTCCAGAGTATACTGATTTAGTACAAGAAATGATTTCCTTAGTAAAAGAAGAAATGAGTCATTTTAAAATGGTTCATGATCTTATTTTGGAAAGAGGTGAAACTTTAGGAAGAGATCGTAAAGATGACTATGTACTACAATTACTTAAGTTCTTCCCTAAAGGAGGTAGTAGAAACACGCAATTAGTACACAGGTTATTATATGCTGCCTTAATTGAAGCACGTAGTTGTGAACGATTCCGTTTATTGTCAGAAGAATTGGAAGATAAAAAACTTGCCGATTTTTACAGAAAGTTAATGGTCAGCGAGGCTAATCATTATACAATGTTCCTACAATTTGCCAGACAATATGGTGATGATTTAAATGAAGTAAACAAAAAATGGCAAGATTTATTGATTTTTGAGGCCAATATCATGAAAGATCTTGGTACAAATGAAACAATTCATGGATAGTTACAAATATTATCTTCGATACCTTGTGTTTAACATCATAAAAACTGTACATTTGCCGCTGATTAAAAAATAAGGTTTCATATTGTTACCCCGCTCTTAATCAATAATTTAAACCTGCTTATTATGAAACGTATTAACGAATACAAGAAATTATTTAATGTTGATAAAGATACTGATCTTAAAGTACTAAAGAAATCTTACAGAAACTTAGTAAAAGAATGGCATCCAGATAAGTTTCAGGCAGATGATGAAAAAGCAGCTTTAGCTGATGAAATGGGTAGAAAAGTAATTGATGGATACCATTTTTTAGTAAGTATTAATCCAGAGACACTTGCTGCAACTTCAGAAGATTATACTAAAACAATCACTACAGCAGGTATTGCTGATTTTAGTCATAAAGGACAAGTTTTAGAAATTGTTTTTACTGATGGCGCTACTTATGAGTACTTTGGAGTTTCAAAACCATTATTTCAAAAATTCATAAACACTGATAAGCAATTACGTTTTGCAAAACGTAATTTCTTTAATGGGTTAACATACAGAAAATCAAAAAGAGATGCAGTAGTTGCATAATTTCTTTATACGAAATATAAAAAAAGCCCAGTTTAATAAACTGGGCTTTTTTGTGTTATAGACAAATTATCTTAATTATCATTGTAATACAATGTTTTCACCATACCATCTGACAATCCAATTTTAGGAACATACATTTTTTTTGCTCCAGCCCACTTCATTGTTTTTAAATAAATTTTTAGTGCTGGGATAATAACATCTGCGCGATCAGGATTTAAACCAATTTCAGTAACTCTTTCTGAATATGACATGGCATTAAAAAAATGATATTGCGCATTTAAAAAAATATAAGACAATGGCTTATCTTCAGTTTTGCCTGATAAACGATGAATTTTGTTAATATTTCCTCCAGACCCAATCATGATTACTTTATAAAAGTTTTTGGTGTTTTTTTGAATCCAATCTTTAATTTCATCCCACTTAATTAATTCATCATTCGTGCTATTAAGTAAACGTACCGTACCTACTTTAAAGGATTTTGAATTGATTATTCTTCCATTAGAAAATATCGTCAATTCAGTACTTCCTCCACCAACATCTACATATAAATAATTTGAATCTTGATCAATGAATGTTTTCAAATCAGTTGACGCAATAATTGCCGCTTCTTTTTTACCGTCAATGATTTCAATATCAATTTCACTAGCAACTTTAATTGCTTTCACCAATTCTACTCCATTAGATGCTTCTCGCAATGCTGAAGTAGCACAAGCCATATATTTAACCACCTCATTCGATTTCATCAATAATCTAAAGGCATTCATAGTATCCTTCATTTTAGCAATATTTGCTTCAGAAATCACCCCCGTTGTAAACGAATCTTGTCCTAAACGTATGGGTACACGAACTAAAGAACTCTTTTTAAACTTAGGTTCTTTTCCTTTTTCTTCTATTACATTGGTTATTAATAATCTTACAGCATTGGAACCAATATCTATCGCGGCGTATTTTTTTATAATCATTAGTCTACTGCATTTTTCTGTTTATAATACTCGTAAGTTTCTACTTGAGATCTTATAGGGTTTGCTATTACTTCACGATATGAGTTATTTTGGTTTTTAGAGAAAACACGAGCCTTTACTGTATCACTCCAACAAATTGAAAAAGTATCAATAAGTTCTTTTTTAATATCTTCGTCATAAATCGGACAGGTTACTTCTACCCTATTATCCAAGTTTCTTGTCATCCAATCAGAAGAAGATATATATACTTTCTCAGTTCCTTCTACTCCAAAAATCAACATTCTTGGATGTTCTAAATACTTGTCTACAATACTTATAGCCTCAATGTTTTCACTCATTCCTTTAATCCCAGGGATCAAGCAGCAAACTCCTCTAATAATCATTTTTATGTTAACGCCAGCAGCACTAGCGTCATATAATTTGTCTACCATTTTATAGCTGGTCAAACTATTTAATTTCAATTTAATTTGAGCAGGTTTCCCATCTAAAGCCTTAGTAATTTCTTCATCTATTAAACTAATAAAAACATTTTTAGCATAGTGTGGTGACACCAATAAATACTTGTACTTATTAACGATATAGTTTGTTTTTAAAAAATTAAAAACTTTTCTCAAGTCTTTTAAAATATCTTGATTTGCAGTAAACAAAGTGTAGTCGGTGTAAACTTTTGCGGTAACATTACTAAAGTTCCCTGTACTTATAAAACCATATAATTTTAATTTATTATTTTCCAATCGTTCTACCAAGCAAACTTTACTATGTACTTTTAAGCCTTTAACTCCAAAAATCAACTTTACACCTTCATCCTGCATCTTTTCTGCATATTCCATGTTTGATGTTTCATCAAACCTAGCTTGCAATTCTATTTGCACTATAACTTCTTTACCATTTTTAGCGGCATTAATCAATGCACTCGTAATGTGTGAAATTTTTGCCAGACGATAAATTGTAATCTTAATGGTTTTTACCTTCGGATCTAAAGCTGCTTCCCGTAAAAACTTAATGGTATAAGAAAATGAATGATAAGGAACATATTGTAAAAAATCTTTTTCTGCTATTTTTTCAAACAAATTGTCTTTTAAGGAAACGCCTTTTATAGGAAGTGGTTTTTGCTTATCATATAACAAGTCTTTTCTTCCCATATTAGGGAAATCCATGTAGTCTCTTCTAAAATGATAACGTCCACCAGGAATCACACTATCATTCGCTTCAATACCCATTTTACTCATTAAAAAATGTAACGTATCTGCAGCAATTGTTTTGTCATATATAAAACGTACAGGATCACCATCCACTCTATTTTTAACACTTTTAGATAGTTTTTCTAGAAAACTTATTCCTAAATCAGATTCTATATCCAACTCCGCATCACGAGTTATTTTAATCATGTGCGCTTCAATGCTTTCATAATTAAAGATATCAAAAATAGCATCTAGATTATATCTGATTAAATTATCCAAAATGATAATACAATCTCTATCATCTACTTTTGGTAATACTACAAATCGGTATACACTTCTAGGTATCTCTAATAACGCATACTGATTCTCATCATCAGACAACTTCATTTTTACAGCCAAATATGCTGCATTATCTTTTAGTCGAGGTATTGGTGTATCATCATTTAAAACAATTGCCATAAGTGCTGGACTTACCTTTTCCACATAAAAATCTGTAATAAACTCTTTATGTACAGGATGCGTAATATCCGTTTCTCGTAGGACATAAATATTCTCATCTTCCAATTTTGAATAGACGTCTTCGAGTATCGCTAAACTTTTGGATTGTTGAATGATCACTTCTTTAGTAATCATTTCCAATAATTCATCAGCTCGATAAACTCCTAAAGCTTTCCTTCCACCTTTACCAGCTTCAGAAATACGTTTTACAGTTGCATACCTTACCTTAAAAAACTCATCTAAGTTATTGGAAAAAATACCCACAAAACGCAATCGTTCTAATAATGGAACTGATGGATCTGCTGCTTCTTGCAAAACTCTTGCATTAAACTGCAACCAACTTAATTCTCTGTTTATATATCTATCTTTTTGATTTGTCATTTTTCAAATTTATAATCAGTTTTTCTTCAACTCTTTTGGAAACACTTTATATACGGTTTTTCCTTTATCTAGATTTTTCCATGAATCAATATTAAAATCGATTGCTACAAAACCACAAGTTGGTACTGAATTAATGTCTATTGTACCAAATGTATTGACAAAGTCAGTAACTGCAAAATTATGAGCAAAAATCATTACAATATTTACAGTATCATTACATTCTCTTAAGGTTTTAATAAGGCCTTCACCCGAGAAATCATATAAATCAGTTTTTAAATAATATTCTGATGTATTCAACTCCCAGGAATTTATAAAAATTTCTGCAGTTTGTACTGTTCTTTTTGACGGAGAAGACAACACCATATCTGGATTAACAAATAATTCATTAGTCTGTTTTGCTATTAGTTCTGCATCGCTTATACCTCGTTTCTTAAGAGGTCTCTTTATATCAGAAACTTGATGTTTCCATGAGGATTTTGCGTGACGTACTAGATATAACTTCTTCATATTTACATACTTATAAATGGTGATATTTGATAGTTAAATATAGTTATTTTTAACTTTTATTGAAAAATTTTTGCAGTATTCTTCTTTTTTTAACACTTATTTATTGTATATTGTATTCCCTCACAAGTATGTACCCAACATATTTTTTATAAAAACTTATACTGTTTTACCCAAAACAACAACTTCTATTTTATCGTAATTTATTTTAAATTATTTTAAAGCGTCCCAAGTTTAGCTTTGAATGTTTCCTCCGTATGTTATCATTAGTTAATTAATGAAACCATTAGGAGTTATGAAAAATTTATATTCAACCACCGTAGTATTTTTAGTTTGCTTTTTATTCTCTAATAGTCAGCTATTAGCTCAAGGGGATCCCACCGATTGTATAACAATTACAGATTGTCCTGCAGATATAACTGTTTGCGCAGACATATTTGACCCCATAATAGGAGCTAATGTCGTTTGGAATTTACCTGATGCCTCACAAACTTGTTCAGGAGGACCTGGAGGAGATTCTTTCCAAATGATGTTTGAACTGAACGAACAACAACTAGGTGTAGATTGTTGGGACTCACATTATATTTCAAGAGTTGGTAGCGAGAATGTAAAACTGTTTTCTGGTAGCGCTCCTGAAGGTGAAGATTCTTATATTATAACCCCTTTTATGTATTTACAAACGGGAGATGACGTTTCTATAGACGTTACCTATATGGATGGTGATTATGATCTTTATGTTACTTGGATTGACGATAGTGGAACTCCAGGTGGTGCTGCTACTTCCGTAAGTATAGATAACTTAGGACTTGGTACACACACAGTATCTGTAGACCCATTACTGCCAAGTGATGGTATTTATAAAATAAAGTATCTATTTAGATATATTGGTTCAAAGCCAAGTAATATGAATACTTTTGATAATATAAGTATTGAAGGGGTACTTATTGATGCAACATGTACCGGTGGTATTGATTTTACATTTTTAAGTACACATAATCCAGGAGATTTTTTCCCTGTAGGAACTACTACAGTAACTTATACAGCAACATACACTGCAACAGACGGTAGTTATTATGATGAAATTTGTGAGTTTGATGTAACCGTACTAGATATAACACTAAATATAACTGAAGTAGTACAACCTGATTGTCATACGTTAGGCTATATTACTGCAGTAGCTTCCGGTGGAACTGGCCCATATACCTATGTGTTAACCCCTGGAGATATTTCAAATAATGATGGAATATTTACTAATTTAAATGCAGGGGATTATATCATTACGGTGACTGATACAATTAGTCCGAATTGTTCAGAAGTAAGTTCAACTATAAATATATTAAATACAGGAGATACGGTTAATCCAACAGCTTCTAATCCCTCGACTATAACGGTAGCGTGTATAGCCAACATACCCACCCCTGATATTTTAGTTGTAATTGATGAAGCAGATAATAGTGGTGTTACACCAATTGTAACTCACTTACAAGATGAGTCTGATAATGACCCTTGTGAACCAACAATCACAAGAACTTATAGAGTAACTGATGCGTGTGGTAATGTTACTGATGTCATTCAACTAATAAAAGTTGAAGTAGAAGACTTTACTATGGATGCAGATGATGGAGATACTGTTGCGTGTGCAGCTTTAGCTACTACGCCAACTCCTCCAACTGTAAACGACAATTGTGGAAATGCAATTACTCCTACAGGACCATCTCAAGAAGGTACATATACCGATTGTGAAGGAACCATTA